>Ga0302202_10000033_pt1 | contig 134869 bp, 124 predicted proteins | sample II_Bog_N3_3_FD_194579 | JGI IMG/M metagenome (GOLD analysis project Ga0302202, IMG submission 194579) | Peat permafrost microbial communities from Stordalen Mire near Abisko, Sweden - II_Bog_N3_3 | ecosystem: Environmental > Terrestrial > Soil > Wetlands > Peat | place: Sweden: Abisko... | reverse complement strand
CAATTTCCACGCCTGGCCGCTCAAGGACGGCGGAATCAAGCGGCTCATCAACACGAAAGCCTGACCACCATCGGATGGAAGCACTGGGCCTGGATGGTACATGTATTTCTGGCGGCCTACACTAGTTGGTCGCGGCGGGCGCGTTCTCAGGGTGGGCCGGGCGGGCGGGCCCGGTGGAAGGGGCCGAATCGGAAGGCGACGTGCCCGGCTGGTTCTGGGCCGAGGGGGTGGGATCCATCGGAACCTTCGTTTTGTGCACACGGGAAGGATTGGATTCCTTGTTTTGCGGGCCGGGGCGCTTCTTGGCCTTCTTCATCTTCGGGGCGGGCTTCCCGGCCTGAGTGGCATCCGCAGTCTGGGTGGCATCCCCGGTCTGGGTGGCATCCCCGGTCTGGGTGGACGTGCCCGTGCCGGCCATGGCGAAGGCCGGACCGAGGAGGGCGGCGGTGATGAGCAGAACAGCAAGCTTGGTCATTTGAATGTCTCCAATTTAATCCGGGGCGGCCGGACGGTGGGGTTGCTTGCCCCCCGCGTTCGGCCCACACCGAGGCGGCGGCTGATTCCAGTCAGCTCTGAAGCTGCGGGGGCGGCCCCGGGCCTGGCGTGTTCCAGCGGACCGCTTTTGGCCGCTGGCAGCTCGAGTCCGCCCACACATCCAGCAGCAATCTCCGTGCCGCGATGGCTTCATGGGCATTGCCACGACCTTTGGCCCCTCGGGGAGCTCACCCCAAGCGGCCCGGTCGCTCAGAATGGGGGTCTGCCCCATCACTTTGTCGCATGCGTCAGGCCTCGAAGACCAGGGTCTCGAAGGCCTGGGCCGGCACCGCCAGGGCGACGGTCGCCATTCCGACCCGCAGCACCAGCTCCCGCGGCTCGGCGCCGGGATTGGCTGCGACCACCACCCGGCTGCCGTCGGGGTTGGCCAAGGCCAGGGCGAGGCGAACAGGCGCCGCCCCGGGCTGCCAGGGCCGTTCCGGGGTGGAGGTGATCCGCCGCGGAGCGTTCATTCGGCCATGCCGGCCGACGCATGGGCGCTTTCCGCCCGGGCGGTGCGGGCGGCCAGGGGGTGCCGGACCCGGTGCGGCACCGCCAGCCCGTCCGGGCAGAACAGGTGGCAGTGCCCGGTGGCGCAGCTCAGGCGGACCTGGTCGTGCATGCGCACCGGGTTTTCGCCATCGGTCTGCACGGTGAGCAGATCGCCCTCTTCGGACTTCACGTGCAGGAAGGTGGTGCCGCCCAGCCGCTCCACCACCAGCACCTCGCCCCGCAGCGCGCCGGCGGGGTCCAGCTTCAGGTGTTCCGGGCGGATGCCCAGGGTCATGGCGCTCCCCACCGGCGCCGGGCCGGTTTCCACCGGCAGGGCCAGCAGGCCGCCGCCGGGCAGGCTCACGGTCACCCCCTCCGGGCCGTGGCCGGTGACCCGGGCCTGGAGGAAGTTCATCTTCGGCGAGCCGATGAAGCCGGCCACGAACAGGTTGGCGGGATGGTGAAACAGCTCCAGGGGCGAGCCCACCTGCTCGATCCGGCCGTTCTGCAGCACCACGATCTTGTCGGCCAGGGTCATGGCCTCCACCTGGTCGTGGGTGACGTAGATCATGGTCGCCTGCAGCACATCGTGCAGCCGCGTCAGCTCCACCCGCATCTGCACGCGCAGGGCGGCGTCCAGATTGGACAGGGGCTCGTCGAACAGGAACACCCGGGGGTTGCGGACGATGGCCCGGCCGATGGCCACCCGCTGGCGCTGGCCGCCGGACAGTTCCTTGGGCCGGCGCTCCAGCAGGGTTTCCAGCTGCAGCACCTTCGCCGCCTCCAGCACCTTGCGCGCCCGCTCGGCCTTGGGCACCTTGGCCAGCCGCAGGGCGAAGCCCATGTTCTCGGCCACGGTCATGTGCGGGTACAGCGCGTAGCTCTGGAACACCATCGCCAGCCCGCGCTGGGCCACCGGCACATCGTTCATCCGCTCGCCATCGATGACCAGATCACCGGAGCTGATGACCTCCAGCCCGGCCACCATGCGCAGCAGGGTCGACTTGCCGCAGCCGGAGGGGCCCACGAACACCACGAACTCCCGGTCGGCGATATCCAGGGATACCCCCTTGATGACCTCCACGGAGCCGAAGGATTTGCGCAGATTCTCGAGTCGTACGGTGGCCATGCGGGTACTCCTGATTCTTCAAGGCATCGGCCGGGAAGTCGCTAGGTTGGCTTCCCGGCCACAACGATCTAAAGGATGGCGTTGGCATCCGCCAGGGGGAAGCCGCCGGTCTGGGCCAGGCGGGCGTACCATTGGCCCGAGTCCTTGACGGTGCGGGCCTGGGTGGCGTAGTCCACGTGGACGATGCCGAAGCGCTTGGAGAACCCGAAGCCCCATTCGAAATTGTCCATGAACGACCAGGCGAAGTAGCCGCGCACATCGGCGCCGTCGGCGATGGCCTGGTGCACGGCGGCGGCGTGGCGGGCCAGGTAGCGGACCCGGACCGGGTCGTGCACGGCGCCGTCCGGGCCGGCCTGGTCCGGCCAGGTGGTGCCGTTCTCCGTCACGTAGATGCTGGCCGGATGGTAGTCGCGCTGCACCCGCAGCAGGGTCCGGTAGAGCCCTTCGGGCGCCACCTCCCACTCGTCGAACTCCGCGCGCGGCACGAACGGCCAGTAGATCTGCCTGGCCCCCAGGAAATTGCGGCCCTGGGCCGGGGCCGGGTCGGCGGCGATCAGGCGCCGGGTGTAGAAGTTCACGCCCAGGAAATCGGTGGCCACCGCCAGGGTGTCCAGGTCGCCGGGCAGGATCCGCGGCCCGGCGGGGCCGTACCAGGCCAGCAGGTCCTCGGGGTAGCCCTTGCCGTGGATGGGGTCCAGGAACCAGCGGTTGAAGGCTCCGTCCCAGCGCCGGGCCGCGGCCTGGTCCTCGGGACGCTCCGTGGCCGGCTCGATCCATTCCAGGTTGTTCACCAGGCCGACCCGGGCGCCGGGGCTGCAGGCGCGGATGAGCGGCACGGCCCGGCCGTGGGCCAGCAGCAGGTGGTGGGCCACCGCCAGGGCGGTGGGCAGGGACTGCTCCCCGGGCGCGTGCACCCCGTAGAGATGGCCGCAGAAGGCGTAGACCCAGGGCTCGTTGTGGGTCATCCAGTCGTGGACGCGGTCGCCCAGCCGGCGCACCACCGCCTCGGCGTAGCGCAGGTAGGCGTCCACCGTGGCCCGGTCGGCCCAGCCGCCCTGGTCCTGCAGCCGCTGGGGCAGATCCCAGTGGAACAGGGTGGCGAAGGGGCGGATGCCGCGGGCCAGCATGGCGTCCACCAGCCGGTCGTAGAAGGCCAGCCCGGCCTCGTTCACCGCACCAGAGCCGTCGGGCACCACCCGCGGCCAGGCGATGGAGAACCGGTAGTTGCGCAGTCCGAGCCCGGCCATGAGATCCAGGTCGGCCAGGCAGCGGTGGTAGTGGTCGCAGGCCACCCGGCCGTCCTGGCGGTCCTCGATGTGCGCGGGGTCCGCGGCGAACCGGTCCCAGATGGACTCGCCCTTCCCGGCCTCGTTCCAGGCGCCTTCCACCTGGTAGCTGGCGGTGGCGGTGCCCCACAGGAAGTCCTTGCCGAAGGTGAGCGTATCGTTGGCCAAGTTGGCTCCTTTCATGCGCGTTTGCCTTGAATGCCTTATATGTCTGTGGGGGGACCGCGCGCTCGCGTTGCTCGCTCTCCGTCCCCCCCCACTCCATGCCCGGGCGCAGCCCGGGCGTGGAGTCTAGCCCTTGATGGCCCCGGCGGTGGCGCCTTCCATGATGCGTTTGCTGAAGACGAAGTACAGCAGCAGCGCGGGCAGGGCCACCAGGACCATGCAGGCGAACTGGACCGCGTAGTCCGAGGAATACTGCCCCTGGAACCGGATGATGGAGAACGGCAGGGTGCGCAGATCGTCCGTGGCCAGGTAGGTGTTGGCCATGATGAATTCGTTCCAGTTGTTGAGGAAGGTCATCACCCCCACGGTCATGGTCGCGGGCATGGCCAGCGGGGCGACGATGCTCCACAGGATGCGCGGCCAGGAGGCCCCGTCCATGAGCGCCGCCTCCTCGATGGACTTGGGCAGGGTCCGGAACTGGCCCATGTAGATGAGCGTGTTGAAGGACAGGGTGAAGGCCACGTACGGGATGATCAGCCCCAGCCGGGTGTCGATCAGGTGGAAGTATCCGAACCAGATGAAGTTGGGCAGCAGGGTCGTGTGGATGGGCACCACCATGCCCAGGGTCACGGCCACCAGCCCCAGCGCCTTGAAGCGCCACTGCATGCGGGTGAGCGCGTAGGCCAGGCAGAAGGACAGGGCGGTGGACGCCACGGTGGACACGCTGACCACGATCAGGCTGTTGCAGAAGTAGAGCGGCACCTTGCCGTCCACCCAGGCGCGGACGTAGTTGTGCCAGAGGGGGTGCAGGGGCAGCTTGAGGAACTCGCTGCCGAACAGGTCGCCGGACTTGAGCAGCGAGTAGCAGCCCACCCAGACCAGCGGGAACAGCTGGAGCACGGCGATGAGCACCAGGAAGGCGTACAGCAGGATCCGGAGTCCGGAACCGGCGGGGCGGCGTTGTTTGGCCATGGATGCTCCTAGGACTCGTCAGGCGCCGAGCGCATCACGCGCTGGATGATCAGGGTCAGGCCCACCGACAGCACCACCAGGATCACCGACAGGGCGTTGCCGTAGCCGTACTCGCCGGCCACGAAGGCCTTCTGGTAGAGGTAGACGCTCACGAACTGGGTGAGGTGGCCCGGGCCGCCGCCGGTGGACAGGAAGATCAGCTCCATCTGCTTCATGGAGGAGATCACGTCGATCACCACCACGGCCGAGATGACCGGCAGCAGGTAGGGGATCACCACCAGCAGGTAGGTCTGGAACCAGTTGGCCCCGTCCACCCGGGCGGCCTCCTCGATCTCCCGGGGGACGGTCATGAGCCCGGCGTAGTAGAACAGCAGCGCCCAGCCGAAGCCCTGCCAGACGATGATGAAGATGACCGCGGCCAGGGCGGTGTGCGGATTGGACAGCCAGGACACCGCCAGGGACTTGAGCCCGACCAGGGCCAGCAGCTTGTTCAGGATGCCGTAGGTCGGGTTGAGGATGCTGACCCAGAGCTTGGCCACGATCACCAGCGACAGCACGGCCGGAATGAAGTAGATGGTGCGCAGGATGCGGGAAAAGCGGGCCGACACGTGGGCCAGCAGCGCGGCCAGGGCGAAGGCCACCGGATTCTGGATGAACACGGTGGCCAGCATCAGCAGCAGTGTGTTCCACAGGGCCCGCCAGAACACCGGGTCCTGGGTGAAGATGGCCTTGTAGTTCTCCCAGCCCACCGGGTGAACGTCGCCGAAGCCCGCCCAGTCGGTGAAGCTGTAGTAGAGGCTGAAGCCCAGCGGGACCAGCATGGCGAAGACCATGACGGCGATCCCGGGCAGCACCAGGGTGGCCACCACGCTTCGATTCTGGAACGGTCCTCGCATGCTTGCTCCTGCCTTCCTGTACCTGCCGGGGGGAGCTGCCTGCTCGCTCCCCCCGGAACAGCCCATCGGGTTACTGCTTGGCTGCCTTCTCGGCGGAGGCGTCGACCTTGCGGGTGAACTCCTCGGGCGTGATCAGTCCCGAGCAGAGCTCGCGGCAGGCGTTCTCCAGATCGTTCTTGAAGGCCGGGGTGGACAGGTCCAGGCTGCCGGTGCCGGAGGTGGCCTTGGCCTCGGCGGCGATGCGCAGCAGGGTCTTGGTCAGCGGGGTGTCATTGGGCAGGGCCTCGACCTTCTGGGCGGGGAAGGCGGCCTGCTTCTCCCAGGCCAGCTGCGGGAAGCGCTTGGCATAGAGGGTCAGGTACTTCACGCCCAGATCGGTGTGCTTGCTGGTGGCGCTCACCACGTAGTTGCCGCCAAACCAGGCGAACAGGTCGTTGACCTTGCCCTTGCCACCGGCCACCAGCGGGAACTTGAAGGCGTCCACGTTGGCCCGGAAGTCGTCGGAGAAGCTGTTGTCCGTGCCCAGGCCCAGTTCCCAGCTGCCCATGAGGAACATGGCGGCCTTCTCCTGGCCGAACAGGTTGCGGGCGGCCCCGTAGTCGGAGACGTCCAGGTCCTCCTGGAACAGGCCCGAGGTGGCCAGCTTCTTCAGCTCGGCGGCGGCGCGCACGAACACCGGATCGGTGAACTTGATCTTGCGTTCCAGGGCCTTGCGCGGCAGGGTGGCGTCGCCGGAGATGCGCCAGGCCAGCTGGTCGAAGGTGATGGCCATGGGCCAGGCGTCCTTGCCGTCGGTGGTCATGGGGATGATGCCCTTGGCCTTGAACTGGGGCGCCAGGCCGATGAGCTCCTCCAGGGTGGCGGGCAACCTGGTGACGCCGGCCTCCTTGAACAGCTTCTTGTTGTAGTAGATCACCCAGAAGTCGGCCGACACCGGGATGCCGTACAGCTTGCCGTTGTAGGTGTTGGCGTCCAGGGCGCCGGGCATGTAGCCCAGCTTCTCGAAGTCGGCGCGGTTGAGCGGCAGCACGAACTTGCCGTCCACCAGCGGCTTGAGCAGGGTGCTGAAACTCCAGTACTTGAAGATGTCCGGCAGCTGCTTGGCGGTGGCGTAGATCTTGATCTTCTGCTGGTAGGGCTGGTCGGGATAGCTTTCCGTGACCATGTTGACGCCCGGGTTGGCCTCCTTGAATTCGCCGTTGATGGTCTCGACGATGGCGCCCCAGCCGTTGGTGCGGTCGGAAAGGTTGTCGCCCATCTTGAGATCGATCTTGCCGGCCCCGAACGACAGTACAGAACTGAGCACCAGTCCTGAAGCCAGGACTGTGGTCCTATGCATAACGCCTCCTGTTGAATTGTGAAATGAGCTGATGGACCAGTGTCGGCCCGCCGGGGGCGGCGGGGAATGACGGCGCTTCCGGTGGGTTGACGATTCCTACGACAATTGTTCCGGATGGCGGAGTCAGGCCTGCTCGGCCTTGTAGCGCGCCGGGCTGACCCCCGTCACCTTCTTGAACACCCGGCTGAAGTGCTCCACGTTCGGGTAGCCGACCCGCTCGCCCACCTCGTAGACCAGCAGGGTGGTGCTGCCCAGCAGCCGCCGGGCCTCCTCCACCCGGGTGCGGGACAGGCACTCGGTGAAGGTTTCGCCGGTCTCCCGGGAGAACTCGAAGCTCAGGTGGTTCTTGGATACGCCCACGGCCAGGCTGGCGTCCTCCAGGGAAAAGCCCGGTTCGGCGAACCGCTCGCGGATGGCCCGCCGGGCCAGCACGACGATGCGGGACTCGGCGCTGCGGGAGGCCCGGGCGGCATGGGCAGCATGGGCAGCATGGGCAGCATGGGCAGCATGGTACGAGGCCGCCGCCTCCGCCACCGCCCCGCAGACCGGGCCCAGGACGAAGCCCACCTTGACGCTCAGGTAGCGGCCCACGTACTCGGCGGCGTCGGCGCCGAAGGCGGCGGCCTGGGCCGGCGGCGAGAACAGCACCGCCGCGTGGCCGGGCTCCATGGCCACCACCTCGCCCCGCCCCCACTTGGCCAGCACCTGGGCCAGGGAACTGGCCGCCAGCTCGGAGAACCGGGCCATGCCGTCGGCCCCCTGGCGGGCGGCCACGGCGCCCAGATCCTTCACCCAGAAACAGGCCACCAGGAACGGCAGTTCGAGGCCGATGCCCAGTCCCTGGAAGGTCTCCTCCAGGTCCCGGGCCCCCGGGCCGCTGACCGTGAGCAGGTCGCGCAGCACCTGTCCCTTCAGCAGTTCCACATGGCGCCGTTCCAGGATGGCCGCGTCCCGCTCCTGGGATTCGGCGCTGCCCGCGCCGGCCTTGGCCAGCACCGCGCGCAGGCTGTCGCGGTCCAGCTCGCTCTTGAGCAGGTAGTCCCGGGCCCCCAGGGTGAACGCCTCCCGAACCAGGTGGTAGTCGTCGTGGGCCGACAGCACCACCACCGCCGGCTGCCGGCGCGGGCGGGCCTCGGCCAGCCGGCGCAGGAAGGCCAGGCCGTCCATGACCGGCATGGACAGATCCAGCAGGACCATGTCGATCTCCGGCCGCTCGGCCAGGATGGCCAGGGCCTCCGCCCCGTTGCCGGCCTCGGCCGAAAGCTCGAAGCCTTCGGCGCCCCATGGGCCCAGGTTGGCGATGGCCAGCCGCACGAATGGTTCGTCATCCACCAGCAGGACGCTATGCATGGCTCACCTCCGATTCGGCGCGGATCAGGGCCGGGAGCACGAACCGGACCCGGGTGAAGACGCCCGGCTCGCTGGCCACCTCCAGGCCGTACGGGGCGCCGAAGTTCAGCCGGATCCGGCGATGCACATTGGCCACGCCGATGCGGCTGCGGCCGCCCTCGGGCCCGCAGTCCAGGATCCTGGCCACCCGCTCGGCGTCCATGCCGGCGCCGTTGTCCCACACTTCGATGAGCAGCACCTGGCCGGGCACCGGCACGGCCCAGGCCTCCGGGCAGGGCGGCGGCGGCAGCTCCCGGGCCTCCAGGCGGGCCGACACCCGGATGGTCCCCCGGCTGGTGCGCGCCGGCCCGCTGCCCGCGAACCCATGCAGGATCGCGTTCTCGACGATGGGCTGGAGCAGCATGCGCAGGGTCAGCAGTGCCTCGGTGCCCGGATCCAGGGCGAATTCGATGCCCAGCAACTCGCCGAAGCGCACCTTCATGATGCCGATGTAGGCGCCGGCGTTGTCGGTCTCCCGGGCCAGCTCGGCCAGGGCCGCCGCGCCGGAATAGCTGTCGGACAGGATCCGCATGAGATCGCGGGTCATGCCGGCGATGCCGTCCGCGCGCGCCACGCTGGCCATGAGCCGGATGGAGTTGAGGGTGTTGGCCACGAAGTGCGGGTTGATCTGGTAGCGCAGCGCGTCCAGTTCGGCCGCCACCCGCTCCCGCTCGCTCCGCTCCCGCTCCACCCGCAGGCGCTCCACCTCCTGGACCATGCCGTTGAACCCGCGGCTCAGCTCGGCCAACTCGGCGATGGTCTGGTAGGAGGCGCGCACCGCGTAGTCGCCCCGCCCCACCCGGCCCATGTGCCCGACCATGGCCCGGATGGGCGCGGCGATCCGGGCGAAGAACACCTCCGCGTAGGCGACGAACAGGATGGCCAGCAGGGCCAGGGCCGCGTACAGGTACCACTGGTACTTCACCAGTCGCCGGGCCAGGCTGGTCTTGTCGGTGAGCATCACCACGGTCCAGCCGGTGCCGTCCATGGGCGACAGGGTGGTGAGCCAGATCCGCCCGCCGACCCGGACCTCCCGCACCCGCCCGTTCCCGGAGGCGCCCGCCGGGCTCGGCGCCTCCTTCACCCGCCCTTCCCCGGAGGCCACGCCCGGGCTCGCCGCCAGCCGCGCCAGGGCGGCCAGCTCCCCGGGGCTGGCGCCGGGAACGCCGCACAGGATCGGCTTGCCCGAGCGGCCGAAGATGACCATGGCCGAATCGGGGCTGGCCTCCCGCTGTCCGGCCAGGCCATCGAAGGCGGGCACCCGGAAGCAGACCAGGATCGATTCGATGGCGGTCTTGTCGGTGGGGGCCGGGCAGACCGCCAGAGTCACCAGGTTCTTTTCGCCGATGTTGGTGGTCACCCCGTCCAGGGTATCGAACAGGAATACCTTGCCCGGATCCGCCGCCGCCCCGGCGACGACGCTGCGGTCCATGCCGGCCAGCCCGCGCAGATTGGGGTAGTTGGAACAGGCGTAGCGGGCGCCGTTCTTGGCCCGCAGCACCACCGCCCCCACCTCCTTGGTGTAGTTGAAGAAGCTGGTCAGCTTCTGATCGATCCGGTGGCCCTCCTGGTAGCGCACCCGGCGGTCCGTGGCCTCCCCGCACTGCTCCACCGACTGCCGCAGATCGTTGTCGTAGAGCAGCGCGGCCAGCAGGATGGCCACATTGTCGGTCTCCCCGTGGAGGTTCTGGGCCACCTGTTCGGCGGTGGCCTCGGCCTGCTGGGCGACGGTCTGGTACAGCGCCGACAGGTAGAGCCGGGCCAGGACCACCGAGATCAGCAGGCTGGGCAGCGCGAGGATCAGGATGAACCCTGCCGAAAAGCGCCGGGAAAGGGTGACCATGGGACGGATGGCTCCGGTGGGGGTGGCGGACACTGGGAAAGACCCGCGTTCCATCAGCAGGCAGCCGTAAAGATTCAGGAAGATCGGACTGGAACAGCGGATAGGAATAAAGATAGCAGGTCCCGGTCCCCGTCCATCAGCTCCAGGAATTTCAGGCCAATGCGTGAGGCGTTTTCCGCCCCGTTACGACCGGCCCGGTCGAACGCTGGTGGGGAGCGGCACAGGCTTTCCGGACCCTCTCTTCCCATTCGGACCCCACCCAGGTCTTGCCCTTTTCCGCCATGCTCACGAGGGCCTGGGAGCACCCCAGCCGCTGGGCCAATTCGACCTGGGTGAGTTTCGCGGAAGCTCGCATGGCCCTGATCCTGGTGGCACGGGGCAGGAGTTCCTCAGCCGAAGGCTGGTTCCCGGGGAGACCATGCAGAATGGTGGCAACGCCAAGGGCCTCCTCCAGGAGTGGCCAGTGGATGAGACGCCCCCCACCCATGATCTTGAAGACATGAAGATCATGGTCGCTGGCCCCCGCTAGCCGTGGATACCAGTCGATAGGCACGGCGGCCTCGCGGCCATCCTCGGTTTCAACGTGAACCTTGGCGGCCTCGATCCAGAAGCGGACGGCCTTGACGTTCTCGTCATTCATTCGGGCGACTCGCATGCCACATCTCCAACAATTTCGCCTTCTCCGTTTCGACCAGGGCCAGCAAGCCAAAACCCAGATCCTTTCAGCCGGATCCGGCGGTGCACTTTGAGGCGCGCACCGCTTACTCGCCACGGCTTGACAGGCCCGGCCGGGGATCGCACACTCCCCGCCATCGCCCCTTCCCGGAGCGCCCATGCCTTTGTGATTATTTTTTAATAACTATTGCCGTGCGTCCCTATCAACTCCGTCCCCGGGACGGATCCCCTTTTGTCGAGCCCCCGCCATGGCCCACGCCGCCAACCCCCTGGAACCGCCGCCGCTTCCGCCGCTTCCGCCCGTAGCGGAGGCCGAACCGCTCGCCTGGAGCGCCCTGGACCGGGACCGGGAGCTGGACCGGGCCCGGGTCCAGGACTTCGGACTGGTGATCCTCGGCGGCGGCATCACCGGGGCCGGGGTGGCCCGGGAGGCGGCCGTGCGCGGAATCCCGTTCCTGCTGGCCGACCAGGAGGACTTCGCCTCCGGCACCTCCTCCCGCTCCTCCAAGCTCGTCCACGGCGGACTGCGCTACCTGGCCCAGGGCGAATTCCGCCTGGTGCGGGAGGCCGCCACCGAGCGCAACTGGCTGCGCCAGGCCCTGCCCAACCTGGTGCGGCCCCTGGGCTTCCACTACTGCGCCTATGCCGGGGGGCCGGACCGCCCGGCGAAGGTCCGGGCCAGCATCCGGCTGTACGACGGGCTGGGCAACACCCTGTGCCCGTTCAAGAACCTGCCGCACCGGTTCCTGTCCCCGGCCGAGCTCGCCGCCAGGGAACCGGCCGTGACCACCCAGGGCCTGCTCCTGGCGGGACTGTACTATGACGCCCAGGTGGATGACGCCCGGCTGGTCCTGGAGGTGCTCAAGGAGGCCCGGGACGCCTCGGGCGGCCTGTCGGTGGCCCTCAACTACCTGCGGGCGGTGGCCATCCACACCGGTCCGGGCCGCTCCCCGGCCGTGGAGCTGGAGGACCTCCTGGGCGGCCAGCGCTTCACCGTGCGCTGCGGGTGCGTGGTGAACGCCACCGGGGTCTGGACCGACGCGACCCTTCGGCTGGCTGGCATCGGCGCCCGGATGATCCGCCCCACCCTGGGGGTGCATCTGGTGGTGCCCAACGCCCGGGTGGGCAACCGGGAAGCCTTCGTGCTGCGCTCTCCGGAAGACGGCCGCACCTGCTTCGTGCTGCGCCGGGGCGAGGTCTCGATCCTCGGCACCACCGACACGGACTTCGCCGGCGACCTGGACCGGCCCCGGTGCGGGCCCCGCGACCGCGACTACCTGCTGGCCATGGCGAACCAGGCGTTCCCCGGGGCGCGCCTGGGTCCCGAGGACGTGCTCGCCACCACGGCCGGGCTCCGGCCCCTGGTGGGAAGCCTGGACGGCAGTACGTCCGCCCTATCCCGGCGCCACGTGCTGCTGGACGCCGGCCACGGACTGGTGTCCATCGCCGGCGGCAAGCTCACCACCTTCCGGATCATGGCCTGGGAGGCGCTGGAGCGCTGCGCCCGGCTGGGCTACCTGCGCCCGCTGCGCGGGGCGGAGGCCCGGCGCCACTTCTCCCGCCGACCGTTCCGGAACGGACTGGACTGGGCAGACTGGCAGCGGATAGCAAGCGCTCGTGGGCTGGACCGGCTGGTACCCGAAGCCACCGCCCGGCATCTGCACCAGCAGTATGGGCGGCAGTCCCTGCGGATCCTGGCGGAGGTGCGCCGCTGCCCGGCGGCGGGCGAGCCGCTGCTGGCCGGGCACCCCTTCTGCGCCGCCGAGATCGAGCACATCCTGGCCTTCGAGAACGCGCCCCGGCTGGCGGACCTGATGCTGCGGCGCACCGAGATGCAGCTGCTGGTGGACTACCGCCGGCAGCCCGAACTGGCCGCCCGGGTGGCCCGGATCATGGCCTGCTTCTGCCACTGGGGACCGGAACGCCAGCAGGCCGAACTGGACGGCTACCTGGAGCGGGTCCGGGGCACGGTGGTGGATGAGTCGATGCGCCGATGAGCGGAACGCCCCCGGAAGCCACCCTCCTGGCCGTGGACTGCGGCACCCAGAGCCTGCGGGCCATGCTGTTCACCCGCAGGGGCCAGCTGCTCGAGACCGCGCGGATCGACTACGAGCCGTACTGGAGCCCGCACCCGGGCTGGGCCGAGCAGGCCCCCGGCACCTACTGGGAGGCCCTGTGCGCCGCCGTCCAGGGCCTACGGGCCCGATCCGGTCCGGCCTTCGCCCGGATCCAGGGGGTGGGGCTGGCCGCCCTGCGCGACACCCCGGTCCTGGTGGACGAGGCCGGCGAGCCCCTGCTGCCGGCCATTCTGTACCTGGACACCCGCAAGGCGGCGCCGGTCTACCGGCCGGGCTGGGCCGCCAGCGCGCTGTTCGCCGCCGCCGGCCTGCGGGCCCGGCTTCGGGCGGTCCAGGAGGACTGCAAGAGCAACTGGATCCGGCAGCAGCACCCCGAGGCCTGGGCCCGGGCGCACAAGCTCCTGCAGGTGTCCGGCTACCTGAACCACCAGCTCACCGGCCAGTTCCGGGATTCTCTCGCCAGTCAGGTGGGCCACCTGCCCTTCCAGTACCGGCGCCTGCGCTGGTGCCTGCCGGGCGAACTGAACGCCCGGCTGTTCCCGGTGGAGCCGCACAAGCTGCCGGAACTGGTGGCCCCCGGCCAGCCCCTGGGCCGGATCACCCGGGCGGCCGGGGTGGCCACCGGCCTGCCCGAGGGACTGCCGGTCATCGCCTGCGCCTCGGACAAGGCCGCCGAATGCGTGGGTACCGGCTGCATCCACGCGGCCATGGCCAGCTTGTCCCTGGGCACCACCGCCTCGGTGCAGACCACCAGCCGGCGCTACGTCGAACCGACCGCCGGGTTCCCGCCCTTCCCCGCCGCGCTGGCCGGGCACTATAACCCCGAGGTCCAGGTGTTCCGGGGCTACTGGATGATCCGCTGGTTCCTGCGCGAATTCGGCCCGGAGGAGCGGGCGGCGGCGGCGCGCCAGGACCGCCCTCCCGAACAGCTGCTGGACCTGCTGCTGCAGTCCTGCCCGGCCGGGGCGCTGGGCCTGGTGACCCTGCCCGGCTGGGGCCCCACCCTCCAGGACCCGGCGGCCCGGGGCGCCATGATCGGTCTGGAGGCGGGCCACACCCGCGCCCACGTGTACCGCTCGCTCATCGAGGGGCTGGCCTTCGCGCTGCGGGACGGCCTGGAACGGATCGAGCGGGCCGGCCGGGTGCCGATCCAGCAGGTGCGCGTCGCCGGCGGCGCCTCCCGGTCGGCGGAGATCTGCCAGATCACCGCCGATATCCTCGGCCGGGAACTGACCGCCGGGGAGACCTGCGAGGCCTCCGGGCTGGGGGTGGCGGTGCTCACGGCGGTGGGCGCGGGGCTGCACGGCGATCTGGCCGAGGCGGTGCGGAGCATGGTGCGCCCAGGGCCCAGCTTCGTCCCCCATCCGGAGCGCGGCGAACTGTACGGGAAGCTGTTCCGGCAGGTGCACCGGCACCTGCAGCGGCGCCTGGAGCCCCTGCACCGGCGGCTGCGGCGCATCCTGGCGGGAGGCGAGGCATGAGCGCCGTGCCCCCCATCTGGCTGCCGGCGCCCCCCCCGGGCTCCTGGCGCGCCCTGGCCGCCTGGGGCTGCGGTCCCCGCCCCCGGCACCCCGCCCCCGGCCTGCTGCGGGCCCTGCAGCGGGCCCTGGGCCTGGGCGACGCGGAGCTTGGCACCCCGTGCCCCACCGGCCTGGCGCCGGCGACCCTCCCTGAGGGACGCCTGCCGGCCCCGGTCATGGCCGAACTGGAGGCCCTGCTGGGCCCGGGCAACGTGGCCAGCGACCCCGGCGCCCGGATCGCGGCGGGCTGCGGCAAAAGCCTGGTGGACCTGCTGCGGCTGCGCCAGGGACTGCCCGGGTGCGTGCCCGACGCGGTGCTGCACCCCCGCCACCGCCGGGACCTGGAGGGGATCCTGGCCTGCTGCGCCCGGCACGGGATCGCCATGACCGCCCGGGGCGGGGCCAGCTCGGTCACCCAGGGGCTGGCCTGCCCGGGCCCGGGCGTGGCCCTGGATCTGCGCACCCACATGGACCGGATCCTGGCCTTCAACGCCGCCTGCCAGACCGTGACCGTGCAGCCGGGGCGCTACGGCCCGGCCCTGGAGCGGGTCCTGGAGCGCGCCCCGGAGCTGTTCGGCGCCGCCCACCGGTATACCTGCGGGCACTTCCCCCAGTCCTTCCAGTTCTCCACCGTGGGCGGCTGGGCCGCGACCCGGGGCGCCGGCCAGAACTCCACCTACTTCGGCAAGATCGAGGACCTGGTCCTGGCCCAGGAGATGGTGACCCCGGCCGGCGTGCTGCGCACCGGGGCCTTCCCGGCCGCCGCCACCGGGCCCGACACCGACCAGCTGCTGCTGGGCAGCGAAGGCGCCTTCGGCGTGCTGAGCGAGCTGACCCTGCGGGTGTTCCGGCGCACCGCGGAGCCCCGGCGCTTCAGCTACCTGCTCCCGGACTGGGCCGCGGCCCTGGGCGCCGGCCGGGAGATCCTCCAGGACCAGGCCGGCCAGCCCTCCCTGTTCCGGCTTTCGGATCCGGAGGAGACCGGGCTGCTGCTGGCCACGCACGGCCTGGACCATCCGCTGGCGGCGGCCCTGCTCAACCGCCTGGGCCTGCGGCCGGGTTCCCGCTGCCTGCTGCTGGGCTCCACCGAAGGGGAGCCCGGGTTCGCCCGCCACCTGGCCCGGCGGATCGGCCGGATCTGCCGGCGGGCCGGAGCGCTGCCCGCCGGCAGTCTCCCGGTGCGGGCCTGGGAGCGCGGCCGCTTCCTGGACCCCTACCTGCGGGACGATCTCCTGGATCTGGGCATCCGGGTGGACACCCTGGAATGCGCCGCCGGCTGGGACGCCCTGGCCCGGGTGCGCCTGGCGGTGCGCGCCCACTGCGCCGCCCGGCCCCGGACCCTGTGCCTGACCCACCTCTCCCACGGCTACGCCCAGGGCGCGAGCCTGTACTTCACCTTCGTGACCGCGCCGGAAGCCGAAGCCGAGCCGGGGCCCGACCCGGGCGCCGGGACCCGGGCCTTCCAGGCCGGAATCCTGGAGCTGCTGGTGGCCCAGGGCGCGGCCCTGAGCCACCACCACGGCATCGGCCGGATGGCCGCCCCGTTCATGGAAGCGCATCTGGGCCCGGTCCAGATGGACCTGTTCCGGGCCATCAAGCATCATCTGGACCCGCAGAACCTGATGAATCCGGGTGGCACCCTGGGGCTGGACCGGCCCTGAAGGCGGCTCGGCGGCCTATAGCCGAGCAAAATCATCAAGAATTCAAAAAAGGGCAGCTATGCTGGAAAGCCTGGGAGGGCAGCATGGGAGCATTGACGCTTGGATTCCGGAAGGGAGCGCGCTGCGGAAGGCCGGCACCGGTCCTGGCCGGCGCGGCCGGAGTCGTGGCCGCGGCCGCCCTGGCCCTGGGCCTGGGCTGCGACCGGGACCAGGTGAGCCGCGCCACCGTGGACACCCGCCCGGCCGCGGCCGGCCAGGCCCCCGCCGCGCCGGCCACGCCCATGCCGGAGCCCCAGGGCGCCATGCCACCGGGTGCCCAGGGCGCCATGCCGCCCGGGACCCTGCCCCCGCCGCCCCGGCCCGCCGGCAAGGGCGCGCTGCGCTGGGCCCTGCCCAAGGGCTGGACCGAGGCTCCGGGCGGCGGCATGCGCTTCGCGACCCTGAACCCGCCCAGCGCTCTGGGCACCGCAGGCACCGCGCCGCTGGAGGTGTCGGTGGTGGTGCTGCCCGGGGCGGCCGGCGGGGAGACCGCCAACGTCAACCGCTGGCGCGGCCAGATCGGGCTGCCGGCCCTGGACGAGGCCGCGGTGGCCGCCGCCCGCAAGGGGGTGCGCAGCCGGGCCGGGGAGGTGGCGGTCTACGACTTCACCAGCGACGGCCAGATCCGGACCCGGATGGTGGTGGGGCTGCTCACCAGCGCCCAGGACCAGACCTGGTTCCTCAAGCTCACCGGACCCGAAGGCGCCGTCGCCGCGGTCCGCCCCGCGTTCATGAAGTGCCTGGAGAGCCTGCGCCTTGACTAGCCTCAAGCCCATCGCCCGCCAGGCCTGGGCGCTCCTGGCCTCCCTGCCGGTGACCATCGTCGCCCTGGCCCTGCTCATGCTGCTGGTGGTGGCCTGCACCCTGGCCCAGACCGATCTGGGCACCCTGGGCGCGGTGGACACCTACATGCGCAGCCTGGTGGTGTGGTACCAGCCGCCGGCCGTCCCCTTCCGCCTGCCGGTGTTCCCGGGCGGCGCCCTGGTGGGCCTGGTGCTGGTGCTCAACCTGTCCGCCGCCCTGGCCCGGCGCTTCGAGTTCCAGCCCCGCAAGCTGGGCCTGTGGGTGGTGCACGCCGGCCTGATCCTGCTGGTGGCCGGGGAATTCTGCACCGGGGCCTTCCAGGTGGACACGCGCATGGCCATCGAGGAGGGCCAGACCGTGGACTTCGTGGAAAGCTACCACCAGATGGAGCTGGCGGTCAGCGACCGCACCGACCCGGCCCACACCGTGGAATACGGCATCCCCGACGCGCTGCTCCGGGCCGGCGCGGTGATTCCGGTCCCGGGCACCCCGCTCAGCTTCCGGGTCCGGCGCTTCTTCGTGAACGCCGTGCTGGCCCGCCGCGTGGAAACCGACCCGCCGGCCCTGGCCGACATGGGCGCCGGCGCCGGGATCACGGTCACCCCGGCCCGGCCGGCCACCGCCGACACCGAGGTCAACGCCACCACGGTGGCGGTGGAGCCCCTGGCCGGCGGCCGCAGCTACGGCACCTGGCTGGTCTCGGCGGTGCTGGGCGCGCCCCAGGCGTTCATCCACGAAGGCCGCAGCTACGCCCTGTCGGTGCGGCCCCGCCGCTACTACCTGCCCTACACCCTCACCCTCAAGAAGTTCAGCCACGACGTCTACGCCGGCACCGACATCCCGCGCAACTTCTCCAGCCTGGTGCATCTGTCCAACCCGGCCCGGGGCGAGGAGCGGGACGTGCTCATCTACATGAACCAGCCCCTGCGCTATGCGGGCCGGACCTTCTACCAGGCCAGCTACGGCAAGGGCGACACCCTGTCGGTGCTGCAGGTGGTGGCCAACCCGGGCTGGCTGGTGCCGTACCTGTCCTGCGCGCTCATCACCCTGGGCCTGCTCGCCCATTTCGGCATCACCCTGTTCGGCGCCCTCCAGCGCCGCCAGCCTGCGCCGGAGGCCCCATGAAACCCGCCCAACGGTTCGCATTGCTGTTCGCCTGGTTGCCGGGTCTGCTGGCCCTGGCCGCCGTCCTGGTCACCACCCTGCCGCCCGGCCCCACCCGCGGCTTCGATATGCAGGGCTTCGCCGCCATCCCGGTGCTGGAGGGGGGCCGGATCAAGCCCCTGGACTCGGTGGCCCGCAACGCCCTGCTGATGATCCGGGGCAAGCAGACGGTGCCCAGCCAGGGCCGCCAGCTGGACCCGGACGAGTGGATCCTGGACCTGCTGTTCCGGCCCGCCACCGCCGACGCCCAGCCGGTGTTCGTCATCAACGACCCGGACGTGCTGGGGCTCATGGGCGTGCGCCAGACCGCCAACCGCTACTTCAGCTTCGCCGCCCTGCGCCCGCACCTGGGCGCGATCCAGCAGCAGGCCGAGGCCGCCCGGGGGCTGGAGGCCGTGCAGCGCTCCCGCTTCCAGAGCGCGGTGCTGAACCTGTTCGAGCGGGTGGTGCTGTACGACCACCTGGAGAACGCCGCGCAGCTGGCCGATGCGCCGCTGTTCATGGAACTGCAGACCCTGCGCGATCCCCAGTCCGCGGCCCGGCACCGGGAGCTGGCGGAGGCCGCCCCGTTCCGGATCCTGGCGCCGCTGCCGGACGGCAACGCAGACGCCTGGCAGAACTCGGGCGAGGCGCTGGACGCCGCCGCCGCGGGCCGCCTGCATCCGGGCCTGCCGCTGCTGGCCGAGGCCGGCGCGGCGTACGCCTCCGGGGATCCGGCGGGCTTCAACGCCTCCGTGGCCCAGCTGCGGGGGCTCACCGGCAACCTGCGGCCCGGAGCCCTGGAGCATGCCCACGACGAGCTCCTGTTCAACCGGGTGCAGCCCTTCTACCTGGGCATGGTGATCTACGTGGCCGCCCTGCTGGTGCTGTTCGGCTCCTGGCTGTTCCGGCCGGACCTGCTGCAGCCCGCCGCCTTCTCGCTGCTGGCCGCCGGCGCCCTGGTGCACACCGCCGGGCTGGCCTCCAGGATCCTCCTGCAGGGCCGGCCGCCGGTGACCAACCTGTATTCCTCGGCCATCTTCGTGGGCTGGGCGGCGGTGCTGCTGGGGCTGGGCCTGGAGCGGATGTACCGCCGGGGCTTCGGCACCGCCGTGGCCGCCGCCGCCGGCTTCGCCTCGCTCATCATCGCCCATCACCTGGCCATGGAGGGCGACACGATGGAGATGATGCGCGCCGTGCTGGATTCCAACTTCTGGCTGGCCACCCACGTGGTGACCATCACCGTGGGCTACAGCGGCACCTTCCTGGCCGGCACCATCGCCATCGCCTACACCCTGCGCAAGCACCTGGCCCCCGCCCCGGATCCGGCCGCCACCGGGGTCCTGGTGGACATGACGTATGGCGTGGTCTGCTTCGCCCTGCTGTTCAGCTTCGTGGGCACGGTGCTGGGCGGCATCTGGGCCGACCAGTCCTGGGGCCGGTTCTGGGGCTGGGATCCCAAGGAGAACGGCGCGCTGCTCATCGTGCTGTGGAACGCCATCATCCTGCACTGCCGCTGGGGCGGCTACATCCGCGAAAAGGGCCTGATGGCCTGCGCCATCTTCGGCAACATCATCACCAGCCTGTCCTGGTTCGGGGTCAACATGCTGGGGGTGGGGCTGCATTCGTACGGTTTCATGGACCAGGCCTTCTGGGCCCTGTCCGCCTTCATCGCCAGCCAGGCGGTGCTCATCGTCCTGTGCCTGGCGCCGCGGCGCTTCCGCGTCGGCCCGGCCGTCTGAGCCCGGTTCGGCCCCCCGCGGCCCCGGAGCGGTCCGTACAAAAGCCTGGCCGATCCGGTGCCGATGGATACCATGGGCCCGCCACTTGACCTTCCCGGACCGGCCCACGAGGAAAGGCGAAAAGGCCATGCGCGATGCGGATCCCAACAGCGCTCCTGGGCAGCCCCCCCGGCCCGGAGGCTGCCCGGTTCCGCCGCTCCAGTCGCTCCTGGACGCCATCCCCTACCCGGTCTTCTACAAGGACCTGCGCGGGTGCCTGCTGGGCTGCAATGCGGCCTTCGCCCGGAGCCGGGGCCTGCCGGCCGACGAGCTGATCGGACGGACCGCCTTCGATCTGCTGCCACTGGAGGAGGCGCGCCGCCTGGACCGCAAGGACCAGGAGCTGCTGCGCACCGGCGGCACGGAAACCTTCCACACCCAGGTGACCGGCCCCGGCCAGGCGCGCCGGCAGGTGATCCTGCACAAGGCCGTCCACCGGAACGCGGACGGCTCGCCGGCCGGCATCGTCACCACGGTCATGGACGTGACCGAGCAGAAGCTGGCCGAGGCGGCCCTGCGCCGGAGCCAGGACCTGCTCACCACCATCAGCCGGAACGTGGCCGATCTCATGTCCATCGTCGACGCCGACGGGGTGCGCCAGTATGCCAGCCCCTCGTACCTCACGGTGCTGGGCTACGGCCCCGAGGACCTGGCCGCGCACGCCCTCATCGAGCTGATCCACCCGGAGGACCGGCCGCTGGCCGAGGAGGCCCTGGCCACGGTGCTGCAGCGGGGCGTACCCCAGTGCGTGGACTACCGCATCCAGCACAAGAGCGGGACCTGGCTCCACTTCGAGGCCAAGGCCACCCCCATCTTCCAGGCCGTGGGCCAGCCGTACCAGGCCCTGATCGTGGCCCGGGACGTGACCGCCCGCAAGGCCGCCGAGCGGGACCGCAGCCAGATGGAGGTGCAGCTGCGGCACGCCCAGAAGCTGGAATCCATCGGCTCCCTGGCCGCTGGCATCGCCCACGAGATCAACACGCCCACCCAGTACATCGGTGACAACACCGCGTTCCTGGGCGGCGCCCTGCCCGAGCTCATGGCCTGCCTGGGCGCCCAGCGCGGGTTCCTGCTGGGGCTGCGGGACCAGGGCGCCCTGCCGCCGGAAGGGGCCCGGGTGCTGGCTCAGCTGGAGGCCGCGGACCTGGACTACCTCATCGAGGAGATCCCCAAGGCCATCCGCCAGACCCAGGACGGGGTGGCCCGGGTGGCCTCCATCGTCAGCGCCATGAAGGACTTCTCGCATCCCGGCGGCGAGGGCAAGGCCAAGGTCGACCTGAACAAGGCCATCGAAAGCACCCTCACCGTTTCCCGCAACGAATGGAAGTACGTGGCCCAGCTGGAGACCCACCTGGACCCCCAGCTGCCGCCGGTGCCCTGCCTGCAGGGCGAGATCAACCAGGCCATCCTCAACCTGGTGGTCAACGCCGCCCACGCCATCGAGGCGTCCCTGGGCGGACGCAACAGCGGCCGCATGGGGCTGATCCGGGTCACCACCTGCCGGGAGGGGCGGGAGGTGCGGATCTCGGTCGCCGACAACGGCCAGGGCATCCCCGAGGCCATCCGGGACCGGATCTTCGAGCCGTTCTTCACCACCAAGCCGGTGGGCCGGGGCACCGGCCAGGGGCTGGCCATCGTCCACGCCGTCGTGGTGGAAAAGCACGGCGGCCGGGTGACGCTGGAGACCCGCGAAGGCCAGGGCACCACCTTCCACCTGTTCCTGCCCCTGGAAACGGCCGATCCGGCCGGGTCCGCCCGGCGCCCGGCGAGGCCGGCGGGACTCACCGACCGCCCCGGCCAGGGGCCCCAGGGCCGGCCATGACCCGGACCATCTCCAAGCAGATCCTTTTCCCCATGACCGGCATCGTGCTGGCCACGGCGCTGCTGGTGGCCTGGAGTTTCTCCCGCTACCAGGAGGTGGGGCTGGTCGGCCCGGCGCTCCTGGCCCTGGCCCTGGTGGGGGCCCTCACCCTCGCCCACACCTACGTGCTGCGCAAGCACCTGCTCCGGCCGCTGGGGGACCTGCTGGAGATCCTGGGCATGATCTCCACCTTCAAGAAGTACGACATCCGCTTCCGGCAGCGCTTCCCCGGCGAGATGGGCCGGCTCACCGAGGCGCTGAACGGCATGCTGGACCAGATCCAGGCCCGGGACGCCCAGGTGCTGGGCTATCAGGAGCACCTGGAAGAGCTGGTGGCCCAGCGCATGGCCCAGCTGATCCAGGCCAAGGAGCTGCTCACCGCCACCCTGGACGCGCTCCCGGCCTGCCTGGCCATCCTGGACGGGGAAGGCCGGATCCTGGTGACCAACCGGCTTTGGGATCAGCTGTCCGCGTCCAGCCACCCGTTCCTGGCCGACACCCGGGTGGCGACCGACTACCGGGTCCTGGTCACCGAGCTGGGCGCCCGGCAGCCTGAGTTCCGGGGCTGCGCCGAGCTCATCGTCCAGGTCATCCTCGGGGCCCGGGCCACCGCCCGCCAGGAATACGACCTGGACCTGGGCGGCCGGCGCCGGTGGTTCACCGCCCTGGCCACCCGCTTCATCACCCAGGGCGCGCCCCGCATCGTCCTCATGCACCTGGACGCGACCGAGCAGAAGCAGATGGAGATCCAGCTCCGGCAGGCGCAGAAGCTGGAGTCGATCGGCCAGCTGGCCGCCGGCATCGCCCACGAGATCAACACGCCCACCCAGTACATCGGCGACAACACGGTGTTCCTGGGCGAGGCCTTCCAGGATCTTCTGGCCGTCCAGGCGGAGCTGCTGCGGCTGCTGGAGGCCGCCCGGACCGGCAGCTGCCCGCCGGATCTGGTGGCGGCAGCCCAGCGGCAGGTGCAGCACGCCGATCTGGTCTTCCTGGAGGCAGAGGTGCCCCGGGCGCTGCAGCAGTCCCTGGAGGGGGTGCACCGGGTGGCCAGGATCGTCAGCGCCATGAAGGATTTCAGCCACCCGGGCGGCTCCAGCAAGATCCCCACGGATCTGAACCGGGCCATCAAGAGCACCACCCTGGTCTGCCGGAGCGAATGGAAGTACGTGGCCGAACTGGAACTGGACCTGGACCCCCAGCTGCCGCCGGTGCCCTGCCTGCCGGACGAGTTCAACCAGGTGGTGCTCAACCTGATCATCAACGCGGCCCACGCCATCGAGGCGACCGGCGCCGCGGGCCAGGACCGGCCGGAACCGCCCCCGGCCGGGGGCGCCCGGCCGGGCCGGATCCGCATCGCCACCTGCAGCTCGGCCGGCTGGGCCCAGATCTCGGTGAGCGACACCGGCAGCGGCATCCCCGAGGCCATCCGGTCGCGGATCTTCGACCCCTTCTTCACTACCAAGCCGGTGGGCAAGGGCACGGGCCAGGGCCTGGCCATCGCCTATGCGGTGATCGTGGAGCAGCATGGTGGCACCATCACCCTGGAAAGCGAGGTGGGGCGGGGCACGACCTTCACCCTCCGGCTTCCGTTGGCCCTTCCCGGGAGCGCGCATGAAGAAGACCATCCTGTTCGTTGACGACGAGCCCATGATCCTGCAGGGCCTGCAGCGGATGCTCCGGCCCATGCGGGACGAGTGGGACATGACCTTCGTGGGCGGCGGCGAAGAGGCCCTGGCCGCCATGGCCGCGGCCCCCTTCGACGTGGTGGTGTCCGACATGCGCATGCCGCGCATGAACGGCGCCGAGCTGCTGAACGAGGTGCGGCGGCGCCACCCCAAGACGGTCCGGATGATCCTGTCCGGGCACGCCGACAAGGAGCTGGTGGCCCAGTGCGTGGGCGTGGCCCACCAGTACGTGGCCAAGCCCTGCGACCCGGAGCAGCTCAAGGCCATGATCCGCAATGCCTGCCTGATCGGGGGTGACCGGGTCACGGACCAGGTCAAGCAGCTGCTGGGATCCATCGACCACCTGCCGAGCATGCCCGAGGCCTTCCGGGAGCTGGAGCAGGCCCTGGCCGACCCGGAGGTGAGCGCCCAGGAGCTGAGCGACATCATCCAGCGCGACCCGGGGATGACCGCCAAGCTGCTCAAGATCGTCAACAGCGCCTTTTTCGGGCTGCGCCGGACCATCTCCAGCACCCATGAGGCGGTCACCTACCTGGGCCAGGAGACCATCAAGGGGCTGGTGCTGGCCAACGCCATCTTCGAGCGGGCCGAACCCCTGGGCACCCGCGGCCTCAGCCTGGAGGACCTGTGGCGGCACACCCTGGCCACGGCCACCGCCGCCAAGCGCATCGCCCAGGACCAGGGCGTCGACCGGCAGCAGGCCGAGGACATCTTCGTGGGCGGGATCCTGGAGGATGTGGGCGTGCTGGTGCTGGCCACCAACTTCCCCGAACCCTACGACCGCGCCCTGGACATCCTGCGCCAGGAGGACGTGGCCCTGACCACCGTCGAGCAGGAGGAGTTCGCCATGACCCACGCCGAGGTGGGCGCCTACCTCCTGGGACTGTGGGGCATCCCGGCGTCGATCGTGCGCATCGTCAGCCTGCACCACAGCCCCCACCTGCTCGCCGGCGGGTTCGGTCCGGAGCTGGCGGTATACCTGGCCGATCACCTGGTGGGCGAGCAGGGCGGCAATCCTGCCTTCCGCACCGGACACCTGGATATGATCTCCCTGGCCCGGCTCGGAGTGGTCGACCGGCTGGAGCATTGGCGGCGGCTCGTCCAGGATCTTCACACCGCGCCCGGAGGCAACCATGGCTGAAAAGGTTCTGCTGGTGGACGACGAAGAGCAGGTGCTGCACGGCTACCACCGCGTCCTGCACCGCCGGTTCGAGCTGGAGGTGGCCATGGGCGGCCTGCAGGCGCTCCAGGCCATGGAGCAGCACGGCCCGTTCGCGGTGCTGGTGGCCGACATGCGCATGCCGGGCATGTCCGGGCTGGACCTGCTCCAGTCGGCCCAGGCGCTCAGCCCCGACACCACCCGGATCATGCTCACCGGCAATCTGGACCTGCAGACTGCCATGGACGCCATCAACCACGGCCAGGTGTTCCGGTTCCTCACCAAGCCCTGCACCCCCGAGCACCTGACCGAGGCCATCCAGGCCGGGCTGCGCCAGCACCAGCTGGTGGTGGCCGAGCAGGAGCTGCTCCAGCACACCCTCATGGGCAGCCTTCAGGTGTTCACAGATCTGCTGTCCGGCCTGGACCCCGAATACTACGGCCGGGGCCGGGTGCTGCGGGAACGGGCCGTGCTCCTGGCCCGGGCCCTGCGCTTCGAGCCGGAGTGGGATCTGGAGACTGCCGCCCTGCTGCTGCCCCTGGGCCGCCTGACCCTGCCGCCGGAGTTCCTGGCCCGGCTCAAGTCCGGCGCCCCGCTGGACCTGCGCGACCGGACCCGGCTGGAGCGGGTGCCGGAATCCGGCGCCCAGCTCCTGGCCGGCATCCCCCGCCTGGGCGAGGTGGCCCGGATGATCCGCTACCACGCCAAGGGCTACGACGGCTCGGGCAGCCCGGACGACGGGGTGCGGGGCGAAGCGCTGCCCATGGGCGCCCGGATCCTCAAGGTGCTCCATGATTTCACCGAACTGGAGCTGAAGCGCATGAGCCGCAGGGTGTCCCTGGAGGAGCTGGCCCTGCACGAAGCCCGCTACGACCGGCGGGTGCTGCAGGCGCTCTATGCCCAGTTCGGCACCCCCGCCGCCACCCGCGTCCCCGGCGAGCGGCGCTGCGCGGTGGAGGACCTGGGCGAAGGCATGGTGCTGGCCCACAGCCTGGCCACCCGCACCGGCCGCGTGGTGCTGTGCGCCGGGGTCCGCCTGGGGCCCGCCCACCTGATGCTGCTGCGCGACGTGGCCGATATCCTGGATGTCCAGGAACCGGTGGTGGTGATGGACCAGGATTGAGGGACCGCACGATGCCGAACAAGGTGCTGCTGGTGGACGACGATTACAACGTGCTCCAGGCCTACACCCGGGTCCTGCGCCGCCGGTTCGAACTGGAGGTGGCCTCGGGCGGCGCGGAGGCGCTGGCATGCCTGGCGGAGCACGGCCCCTTCGCGGTGATCGTCTCCGACCAGACCATGCCCGGCATGGACGGGGTGGAACTGCTGGCCCAGGTGCGGGAGCGCTACCCGGACACCATCCGGATCATGCTCACCGGCAATGCCGACCAGGGCACGGCCGCGGACGCGGTGAACCGGGGCGCGATCTTCCGGTTCCTGGCCAAGCCCTGCGATTCCGAGGAGCTGGCCCGGGCGCTGGAGGCGGGGATCCGCCAGTACGAGCTGGTCACCGCCGAGCAGCAGCTGCTGGAGCAGACCCTCAGGGGCTCCCTGGCGCTGCTGGTGGAACTGCTCAGCATCCTCGACCCCATCGCCTTCGGCCGGGCCCAGACCGTGGCCGGCCTGGCCGAAGGCATCGCCCGGGACCTGGCCATGGCCGAGCCCTGGGTGCTGGGGATCGCCTCCATCCTCAGCCAGATCGGCATCCTCACCATCCCCGACGGGCTGGTGGCCAAGCTGCACAGCGGCGGCTTCCTCAGTGCCAGCGAGCGGGAGATCGCCAACCGGGTGCCGGAGATCGGCGCCAACCTGCTGCGCCACATCCCCCGCCTGGAGCAGGTGGCCGAAACCATCTACTACATGAACAAGAACTACAACGGCACCGGGTTCCCCGCCGACAGCCTCAAGGGCGGGGACATCCCCCTGGGCGGGCGCGTCCTGCGGGTGGCCACCGACTACCTGAACCTGCTGGCCACCAAGGGCGAACCGAAGGCGGCGCTGGCGGAGCTGGAGTACCGCACCTCCTGGTATGACCAGAGCGTGGTGTGCAGCCTGGCCCGGGTGCTGCAGGTGCAGGAGCCGCACGGCGAGGCCACCCGGATCCTGGAGGTCAGCGTCAAGGAGCTGCGCCTGGGCCAGGTGCTGCAGGACAACATCGAGACCGCCACCGGGCTGCTGCTGGTGCCGGCCGGCACCCGCCTGGGCCTGTCCCACCTGGAGAAGCTGCGCAACCATGCCCGGCTGTCCGGCATCCGCGAACCCATCAGCGTGCTCAGCCGGGGGTAGCGGGCAGACGCGACGTGCCTGGGTCGCTGGCTTTCGCACGGGATCGGGGGTTTCGTGGGGCGGCAGCCTCGGTTGCGCCGTCCGCTTAACGATGGAATCCTCAAAACCCCCGCGATTTCTCCGACCCCGCCAAGGAAAAAATAGGCTTATGCTGGGGACCCGGATCCCGCCAGGGGGTCTGCGGTACCCAGGTGCAGGTGCGTCATGGCCATCCCGGAACGATCAGCGGCCCACCCCCCCCCGTGCGCGGAGCTCAGCTTCGGCATCCAGGCCGGGGGGGCGCACCTGCAGGCCAAGACCATCCTGCCCCCGGGCACCGGCCTCACCGGCCCCGGGCCGACCCTGGTGTTCCTGCACGAGGGGCTGGGCAGCATCACCCAGTGGCGCAGCTTCCCCCTGGCCCTGGCCCGGGCCACCGGCCTGCCGGTCCTGCTCTACGACCGCCACGGGCACGGCCGGTCGGCCCCCCGCACTGGCCCCCCGGACCCCGGCTACCTGGCGCGGGAAGCCTGCGAATGCCTGCCCGAGGTGCTGGCCACGGTGGGGATCGAGGCCCCGATCCTGGTCGGGCACAGCGACGGCGCCACCATCGCCCTGCTCTATGCCGCCCGTTTCCCCCATAGCCCGCTGGCCGTGGTGGCCGAGGCGGGCCACGTGTTCGTGGAAGCGTTGACCCTCCAGGGGATCTGGCGCACCCTCCGGGCCTACGAGACCACCCAGCTGCGGGACCAGCTGGCCCGCCACCACGGCGCCGCGGTGGACGCCATGTTCCGGACCTGGTGCGAGGTGTGGCTGTCCCCCCCGTTCCGGGACTGGAACATGCTCGACCAGCTGCCCGCCATCCTGTGTCCGGTGCTGGTGGTCCAGGGGGAAGCGGACCCGTACGGAACCCTGGACCAGGTCCAGGCCATCTTCACCGGAGTGTCCGGCCCGGTCCAGGGCCTGGTGCTGCCCTGTGGCCACGTGCCGCACCTGGAGGCCGTGGCCGACACCCTGGACGGCATCACCCGGTTCCTGCACAGCCTGGACGTCGCCTGATGGCCGGCCCCCCCTCCGCCCCGCCCCGGATCATCACCGCCACCGCCCTGTTCGACGGCCACGACGCGGCCATCAACCTGGTGCGCCGCCTGCTGGTGGGGCACGGCGCCCAGGTGGTCCATCTGGGCCACAACCGGAGCGTGGCCGAGATCGTCAAGGCCGCCGTGGAGGAGGACGCGGACGCGGTGTGCGTCTCTTCCTACCAGGGCGGGCACATGGCCTTCTTCCCGTACCTGGTCCAGCGGCTCCAGGCCGCCGGGGCCGCTGCGGTCCGGGTGTTCGGCGGTGGCGGCGGGGTGATCCTGCCGGAGGAGGTGGCCACCCTGGAGGCCGCCGGGGTGGAAAAGCTGTACACCCCCGGGGACGGCCAGCGGCTGGGCCTGGACGGCATGATCCAGGACCTGCTGGCGCGGATCCCGCGCCACGTTGAGCAGGCGAACGAGCAAGAGTGGGCGGATAGCCATGGCGCCGGCGGCGATCCCCCCGGGGCGGCGGTCTGGGCCGGTCCGGCCCGAATGGCGCTGGCCCGCCGGCTCAGCGCCGCCCTGGCCGGGCCCGCCGCGCCGGCCCCGGAGGCCGGAGCCGGCGCCGAGGCCCCGGAGCCCGGTGCCGGCGCCGAGGCCCCGGTGGTGGGCTTCACCGGGCCCGGCGGGGCCGGCAAGAGCTCCCTGTGCGACGAGGTGGTGCGCCGGCTGCTGGAGGACTTCCCGGAACTGCGGGTGGCGATCCTGGCCATCGACCCCATCCGCCGGAGCTCGGGCGGGGCGCTGCTGGGCGACCGGCTGCGCATGAACAGCGCCAGCGATCCGCGGGTGTACTTCCGCAGCCTGGCCGGCGGGCCGGACACCGTGTCCGCGGTGCGGCGGGCTGCTGCGCTGCTGCGCCGGGTCTGCGGGCTGGTGCTATTGGAGACCAGCGGCATCGGCCAGGGCGACAGCGATCTGGCCGATCTGGCCGAGATGTCGGTGTACGTCATGACCAGCGAGTTCGGCGCCGGCACCCAGCTGGAGAAGATCAACATGCTGGACCTGGCCCACATGGTGGTGATCAACAAGTTCGAGAACGCCCGGGCCGAGGACGCACTGCAGGCGGTACGGCGGCAGTTCCGGCGCAACCACGCGCTTGCGGAATCGGTGCCCGATCTCCGGCTGCCGGTGTACGGCACCGTGGCCAGCCGCTTCGACGATCCGGGCGTGGACCGCTTCTACCTGGACCTGCTGAGCCTCATGGCGGCGTCCGGACCGGCCTGGCGCTCGCCCCGGCCCGATCCTGGCCCGGCGGCCTTCCATTACCAGCGCGGTGCCCCGCTGCTCCCCGAGCAGCGCTCCCACTACCTCCGCGAGATCGTCGCCGCCGTGCGCGGCTACCGGGCGCGCACCGGGGCCCTGGAAATGGCGGCCGACCGGCTCCAGGCCCTGGAAACCGCCGCGGCCGAGCTGGCGGACACCCCCGAGGGCCCGGCCCTGCGCGCCCGGGCGGCCCAGGCCCGGGCCGCGCTGGATGCCGATGGCCAGGCCCTGCTGGCCGAGTGGACGACCCTGCGCCAGGCCCCGGAGGGCCCCGACGGGGATCCCCGCAGCCCCTCCGGGACCCGCCTGCCCCGGGTGGCCCTGCCGGACACCGACCACCTGGGCGCCATCATCCGCTACCTGCGCCAGGAGAACGTGCCCGGCCGCTTCCCCTTCACCGCCGGGGCCTGGACCCAGCGACGCACGGACGAGGAGCCCAAGCGCCAGTTCGCCGGCGAAGGCGGCCCGGAGCGCACCAACCGCCGGTTCCAGTTCCTGTGCCGGGGGGAGTCCAGCCGGCGCCTGTCCACGGCCTTCGATTCGGTCACCCTGTACGGCGAGGACCCCCAGCGGCGCCCGGACATCCATGGCAAGATCGGCGAAAGCGGGGTGAGCGTGGCCACCCTGGACGACATGAAGCAGCTGTTCGCCGGCTTCGACCTGGCCGACCCGCCCACCTCCGTGTCCATGACCATCAACGGCCCGGCCCCGGTGCTCCTGGCCATGTTCTTCAACACCGCCATCGACCAGCAGCTGGCGCGCCAGGCTGCCGGGGCGGAGCCGGGGCCCGACGCGGCCGCCCGGATCCGCCGGGACACCCTGGCCGCCCTGCGGGGCACGGTGCAGGCGGACATCCTCAAGGAGGACCAGGCCCAGAACACCTGCATCTTCTCCCTGGAGTTCGCGCTGCGGCTCATGGGCGACGTGCAGGCCTTCCTGGTGGACCACGGCATGCGCCGCTACTACTCGGTGAGCGTCTCCGGCTACCACATCGCCGAGGCCGGGGCCGATCCGGTGACCCAGCTGGCCTTCACCCTGGCCAACGGCTTCACCCTGCTGGAGTACTTCCTGGCCCGGGGCCTGGCCGTGGACGCGGTGGCGCCGAGCCTGTCCTTCTTCTTCAGTTCCGGCCTGGATCCGGAGTACGCGGTGCTGGGCCGGGTGGCCCGGCGCATCTGGGCCATCGCCCTGCGCGATGTCTACCACGCCGCCGAGCCCAGCCGCCGGCTCAAGTACCATGTGCAGACCTCGGGCCGCTCGCTGCACCTGCAGGACATGGCCTTCAACGATATCCGCACCACCCTGCAGGCCTTCACGGCCCTGGCCGACAACTGCAACTCCCTGCACACCAATGCCCATGACGAGGCCCTCACCACCCCCACCGAGGCCTCGGTACGCCTGGCCCAGGCCATCCAGCTGGTGATCACCCGGGAGTTCGGCCTGTACCGCAGCGAGAACCTGCTCCAGGGCTCGCACTTCCTGCAGCGGCTCAGCGACGACGTGGAGGCGGCGGTGCTGGCCGAGTTCACCCGCCTGGACGCCCGGGGCGGGGTGCTGCGCGCCATGGAGACCCAGTACCAGCGGGGCCGGATCCAGGAGGAATCGCTGCGCTACGAGACCCGCAAGCATTCCGGCGAGCTGGCGGTGGTGGGCGTCAACACCTTCGTCCAGCCCGGCCCGGCCGAGGCTCCGGAGGCGCCGGTGGTGCGCGCCTCGCCCCAGGAGAAGGACGAGCGCCTGCGCCAGGTCCAGGCCTTCCATGACCGCCACCGGGCCGAGGCCGGTCCGGCCCTGGAACGGCTGCGGGAACAGGTGCGCCGGGGCGGCAACGTGTTCGACACCCTCATGGAGACCGTGCGGGTGGCCAGCCTCGGACAGATCACTGCGGTCCTCTACGAAATGGGAGGAAAATACCGCCGTTCCATGTGAGACTGGTCCACCCTATCCTCGCGTCACACGTTTTCTCCTTCCGGGAGGCCTCATGACCGCACCCCTCACCGTTCTGAGCGCAGAAGAGTCGGCGTTCCAGGAGGTGGTGGCGACGTTCGCGGCGGAGCAGCTGGTGCCGCTCCGGGCGGCCATGGACGCGGAGCAGCGCATGCGCCCGGACCTGGTGCGCCGGCTGTTCGACCTGGAACTCATGGGCATCGAAGTGCCGGAACCGCTGGGCGGCTGCGGGTCCAGCTTCTTCAACAGCATCCTGGCCATCGAGGCGCTGGCCAAGGCCGATCCGGCCGTGGCCGTGCTGGTGGACGTGCAGAACACCCTGGTGAACAACTGCCTGCTGGCCTGGGCCAGGCCCGAGCAGAAGCAGCGCTACCTGCCCCGGCTGTGCCGGGACCAGGTGGGCGCCTACGCCCTGACCGAACCCGGCTCCGGCTCGGACGCCTTCGCCCTGGCCACCCGGGCCGTGCCCGAGTCCGGCGGCTACCGGCTGACCGGCACCAAGCTGTTCACCACCAACGCCGAGGAGGCCTCGGTGTTCGTGCTGTTCGCCACCGTGGACCCGGGCCTGGGGCACAAAGGCATCACCGCCTTCATCCTGGAGCGCGGCATGCCCGGCTTCACGGTGGGCCGCAAGGAGGACAAGCTGGGGATCCGGGCCAGCTCCACCTGCGAGCTGGTCCTGGCCGACGTGGCCGTGGCCCCGGAGCAGGTGCTGGGCCAGGTGGGCAAGGGCTACCAGGTGGCCATCGAGACCCTCAACGAAGGGCGCATCGGCATCGCCGCCCAGATGACCGGCCTGGCCCAGGGCGCCCTGGACCAGGCCCTGGCCTACACCCGCCAGCGCCGGCAGTTCGGCCAGCCCATCTTCCGCTTCCAGGCGGTGCAGATGCGCTGCGCCGAGATGGCGTCCCGGATCGAGGCGGCCCGGCTCATGACCTACAACGCCGCCCGGCTCAAGGACGCGGGCCACCCCTTCGTGAAGGAGGCGGCCATGGCCAAGTACTTCGCCAGCCAAGCGGCCGAATGGGTGGCCAGCGAGGCCCTGGAGCTGTTCGGCGGCTACGGCTTCATCAAGGACTACCCGGCGGAAAAGTTCTTCCGGGACGCCAAGATCGGCAAGATCTACGAAGGCACCACGTTCATGCAGCTCCAGACCATCGCCAAGCTGCTTTAGCAGCTAGCTCTAGCTAACGAGGTCCCCGTGAACCAGGACGAAAAGCTCACACGGTTGCAAGCCCGGAACGAACAGGCCGAGCAGGGGGGTGGCCCGGACAAGATCCGCAAGCACCACGAATCCGGACGGCTCACCGCCCGGGAGCGGATCCAGATCCTGCTGGACGACGAGACCTTCACCGAGGTGGACAAGTTCGTCCTGCACCGGTGCGAGAACTTCGGCATGGGCAAGGTGAAGATCCCCGGCGACGGGGTGGTCACCGGCTACGGCGCCATCGACGGCCGCCTGGTCTACGTGTTCGCCCAGGACTTCACCGTGTTCGGCGGCTCCCTGTCCAAGGCCTACGCGGAAAAGATCGTCAAGATCATGGACATGGCCGCCCGCAATGGCGCCCCGGTCATCGGCCTGAACGACTCCGGCGGGGCCCGCATCCAGGAGGGCGTCCAGTCCCTGGCCGGCTATTCGGACATCTTCCTGCGCAACATGCTGTGCAGCGGGGTGGTGCCGCAGATCTCGGCCATCATGGGCCCCTGCGCCGGCGGCGCGGTCTACTCCCCAGCCATCACCGACTTCGTGTTCATGGTCAAGGACACCTCGTACATGTTCATCACCGGCCCGGAGGTGATCAAGGCGGTGAGCCACGTGGAGGTGAGCAAGGAGGAGCTGGGCGGGGCCATGACCCACAACGCCCGCTCCGGCTGCGCCCACTTCGCCTGCAGCGACGACGAGGAGTGCCTGCTGCTGATCCGCGAACTGATGTCGTTCCTGCCGCTCAACAACCAGGACGACCCGCCGCGCCGGCCCTGCGGCGACGACCCCAACCGCAGCGAGCTCCGGCTGCGCACGCTGATCCCGGACAACCCCAACCAGCCCTATGACATGCACGAGCTGATCGGCGCCGTGGTGGACGACGGCCACTTCTTCGAGGTGCAGGAGCACTTCGCCCGCAACCTGCTCATCGGTTTCGCCCGCTTCAACGGCCGGCCCGTGGGACTGGTGGCCAACCAGCCCAGCCATCTGGCCGGGGCCCTGGACGTGGATTCCTCGCTCAAGGGCGCCCGCTTCGTGCGCTTCTGCGACTGCTTCAATATCCCCCTGGTGTTCTTCGAGGACGTGCCGGGCTTCCTGCCCGGGGTGGACCAGGAACTGGGCGGCATCATCAAGCACGGGGCCAAGCTGCTCTACGCCATCGCCGAGGCCACCGTGCCCAAGCTCACGGTGATCACCCGCAAGGCCTACGGCGGCGCCTACTGCGTGATGAACGCCAAGAACATCCGCTGTGACTACGCCATCGCCTACCCCAGCGCCGAGATCGCGGTGATGGGGCCCGAAGGGGCGGTGAACATCATCCACCGGACCGAGCTGGCCAAGGCCCTGGAGCCCGAATCGGCCCGCAAGGTCCTGGTGGACGCCTACCGGGAACAGTTCGCCAACCCCTACAACGCCGCGGAACTGGGCTACGTGGACGAGATCATCGACCCGGCCGACACCCGGCGGACCCTGATCCGGGCCCTGGAGATGTGCAAGAACAAGCGCGCCGCCAATCTGCCCCGCAAGCACGGCAATCTGCCCCTGTGAGGAGCCGGCCCATGTTCAAGAAGATACTCATCGCCAACCGCGGCGAGATCGCCATCCGGGTGATCCGCGCCTGCAAGGAACTGGGGGTGGCCACCGTGGCGGTCTACTCCGAGGCCGACCGGGCCGCCCTGCATGTGCGGGCCGCGGACGAGGCCTACCTGATCGGCCCGGCCCCCAGCAAGGACTCCTACCTGAACGGGGACAAGGTGCTGCAGGTCGCCCAAGACTGCGGGGCGGACGCCGTCCACCCGGGCTACGGGTTCCTGTCCGAGAACGCCGGCTTCGCCGAGGCCTGCGCCCGGGCCGGCGTGGTCTTCATCGGCCCCAATCCCAAGGCCATCCGGGTCATGGGCAACAAGACCACCTCCCGGGTGGCGGTGCACGCCATGGGCGTGCCGCTGGTGCCGGGCATGCGCGAAAACCTCACCTCCGAGGCCCACGCCGCCCAGTGGGCGGCCGAGATCGGCTATCCGCTGATGCTCAAGGCCGCCTCCGGGGGCGGCGGCAAGGGCCTGCGCCAGGTCACCCGGCCGGAGGACCTGGCGGCCGCGTACCGGGCCGCCAAGTCCGAAAGCCTGCACGCCTTCGGCGACGACGCCGTGTACCTGGAGCGCTACATCGAGCACCCGCGGCACATCGAGATCCAGCTGCTGGGCGACCGGCACGGGCACCTGATCTACTTCCCCGAGCGGGAGTGTTCCATCCAGCGGCGCCACCAGAAGGTGATCGAGGAGGCGCCCAGCACCCTGCTGGACCCGGAGCTGCGCCGGCGCATGGGCGAGGCGGCCATCAAGGCCGCCCGGGCGGTGGACTATGATTCCGCCGGCACGGTGGAGTTCATCGTCTCCGGCCGGACCCGGGAGTTCTTCTTCCTGGAGATGAACACCCGCCTGCAGGTGGAGCACCCCATCACCGAGATGATCACCGGCATCGATCTGTGCAAGGAGATGATCAAGGTGGCCGCCGGCGACCCCCTGCCGTTCCGCCAGGAGGACGTGCCGCTGCATGGCCACGCCCTGGAATGCCGGATCTATGCCGAGGACCCGGACAACCGGTTCCTGCCCACCCCCGGCCGGATCCTCGGCCTGCGGGTGCCGGGCGGCCCCTGGGTGCGGGACGAATCGGGCATGTACGAAGGCATGGAAGTGCCCATCCACTACGACCCCATGCTCAGCAAGCTGGTGGTCTGGGGCAGCACCCGGGAGCGCTGCATCACCCGCATGACCCGGGCCCTGTCCGAGTACTCGGTGAAGGGCATCAAGACCACCATCCCGTTCCACGCCCGGGTCATGCAGAACGCCCGGTTCCTGGCCGGGGACCTGGACACCAACTTCATCGACAGCGAGTTCCAGCCCCAGGACGCGGCCCGGATCAAACCGAACGAGGACATCGCCCTGGTGGCCGCCGCCATCAAGGCCTACCGCCGGGACCGGGAGCGCACCCAGCGCATGCTGAGCGGCGGCGCCGAGGGCGGCGCGGATCCGGACGCTTCTGCCTGGAAGGCCAGTGGCCGAACCCCGCGCGCTTCCACCTTCTAACCGATCCAGGAGGGCACCATGGCCTACATCGCCTCGCACCAGGGCAAGACCACCCGGGTCAAGATCCGGGAAAGCAGTCCCAACCAGTTCCAGGTGGACCTGGGCGACCGAGCGTACCGGGTGGACTTCCTGGAGCCCCAGCCCAACCTGTTCTCCCTGCTCATCGACGGCCGTTCCTTCGAGGTGGACGTGGACGCCGCGGAGCACAGCGACCGGTTCGAGGTGGTGATCCGGGGCGACCACTTCGATGTGGAGATGGTGGAAGAAAAGAAGCAGAAGCTCGCCATGAAGCTGGCCCGGGGCGTATCCGGGCGCCAGGATCTGCGCTCGCCCATGGCCGGCAACGTGCTGCAGGTGCTGGTCAAGCCCGGCGACCGGGTGGCCCCGGGCCAGGTCCTGCTCATCCTGGAAGCCATGAAGATGGAGAACGAGATCAAGTCCCCCATCGACGGCGTGGTCGGATCGGTGACCGCCCGAACGGGCATCGCCGTGGCCACCGGGGATCCCCTGTGCGTGGTGGAGCCCTGGGAACCGCAGTTCGACCAGGATTGACCGGGCCCGGCCCGGACGCCCCCGCACCCTCAGCCTTTCTGGAGGCCCCATGCCCCACGTATCGCGGTTCGTGTCCCTGGAACTGGAAGGCGACCTGGCCCTGGTCACCCTGGACCGGCCCGAAGCCCTCAACGCGCTCAACGACGAAGTGCTGGCCGGCCTGGAAGGCGCCTTCTTCGCCCTGGGCAACGAGCGGGCGGTGCGGGCGGTGATCCTCACCGGCGCCGGCAAGGCCTTCGCCGCCGGCGCCGATATCAAGGCCATGGCCGACTTCACCCCCCTGGAGGCCCGGGCCTTCGCCCAGCGCGGCCAGCGGGTGCTCAACCTCATCGAGGACTTCCCGCACCCGGTGCTGGCGGCGGTGAACGGCTTCGCCCTGGGCGGCGGCTGCGAACTGGCCATGGCCTGTGATCTGCGCATCGCCAGCGAGCAGGCCCGGGTCGGCCAGCCGGAGGTGAAGCTGGGCATCATCCCCGGCTTCGGCGGCACCCAGCGGCTGGCCCGGATCATGGGCCGCTCCTTCGCCAAGTACCTGCTGTTCACCGGCGAGGCCATCAGCGCCGCCCGGGCCCTGGAACTGGGCCTGTTCAACGAAGTGGTGGCCCCGGACCAGCTGCTGCCCCGATGCCGGCAGATCGCCCAGGTCATCGCCAGTCGCGCCCCGATCGCCGTGGCGTACTGCAAGGTGGCGGTCAATCTGGCCACCGACACCACCCTGGGCCACGGACTGGGCCACGAATCGGAGCTGTTCGCCCAGACCTTCGCCACCACCGACCAGAAGACCGGCATGCGCGCCTTCATCGAGAAGCGCGACGATCCGTCCTTCCAGGGTGTGTGATATGGACCTGACCGACCGGCTGGAACACGTGGCGGTGGTGGGCGCCGCCGGCAAGATGGGCCGCGGCATCGCCCAGCTGCTGGCCCTGGAGCTGACCTGGCGGGCCCTGGAACATCCGGACCGGAGCTTCGTCCTGGACCTCATCGATGCGGACGACGCCGCCCTGCAGGCCCTGGTCCGCTTCCTGCACCAGCAGGCCGCCCCGGCCGCCGAGAAGCAGATCCACCGGCTCCGGCGGCTGTACCGGGACCGCCCGGACCTGGTGGACAACGAGGACATGGTGCGGGCCTTCGGCCTGGAGCTGCTGTTCCGCCTGCGCCCGGGCCGGACCCTGGCCCTGGCCCGGGACGCCCGGCTGGTATTCGAGGCGGCCTTCGAGCGGGAGGCCACCAAGACCGCCATCTACACCGAGCTGGCCGGCCTGTGCGGGCCGGACACCTGGTTCCTGAGCAACACCTCCTCCCTGCCCATCCAGGCCATGAGCGAGGCCTGCGGGCTGCGGGGCCGGATGCTCGGCTTCCACTTCTACAACCCGCCGGCGGTGCAGAAGCTGGTGGAGCTGATCCGGCCCCGGGACGCCGACCCGGAGCTGGTCCGGCTGGCGGACGCGCTGGCCCGGGCCCTGGGCAAACAGACCGTGGCCTCGGCGGACATCGCCGGTTTCATCGGCAACGGCCACTTCGTCCGGGACGGGCTGTTCGCCATCCGCACCCTGGAGCGGCTGGCGCCCCGCTTCGGCTTCGTGCCGGCCCTGCACCTGGTGGAGCAGGTCTCCCGGGACTGGCTGGTGCGCCCCATGGGCTGCTTCCAGCTCATGGACTTCGTGGGCCTGGACGTGGTCCAGCAGATCCTCCGGGTCATGGCCGGGCACCTGGGGCCGGAGCTGCACAGCGATCTGCTGGACCGGATGCTGGAGCGCGGCGTGCGCGGCGGCCAGGCCGGGGACGGCAGCCCCCGGCCCGGCTTCCAGACCTACCGGCAGGGCCGGCCCGCGGGCATCTTCGATCCGGACACCGGCGAGTACGCGGCCCTGGACGCCCCCTGGGCCCGGGCCGCCGAAGCCCAGCTGGGGCCGGCGCCGGAGGCCCATGCCTGGAAGGCCCTGCGCCAGGCCCCGGACTGCGCCGCCCAGCTGGCCAGGCACTGGAAGCGCCTGCGCCAACCCCAGGGCCTGGGCGACACCCTGGCCCGGGAGCACTTCCTGGCCAGCCGGCAGATCGGCCTGGACCTGGTGGCCCAGGGGGTGGCCGCCTCGGCCGAGGCCGTCAACCAGGTGTTGACGCTGGGCTTCTTCCATCTGTACGGCCCCATCAGCGACGCTCTGGAGTAGAAGCCATGCCCATGCCCAGGCCCGTCTTCCTCGCCGCCGGCGCCACCACCGTCAGCCTCGGCCCCGGCCGCCGGGAGTTCCGCCCCGACGCGCCCCGGCCGGGCCTGGTCCACTACATGCGGGAAGCCGGACGGGCGACGCTGGCCCAGATCGCCGATCCGGAACGCGTCGACGAAGGGGTGGTGGGCAACTTCATGGCCGCCCGGTTCAACCGCCAGGGCCATCTGGGCGCCCTCCTGGCCCAGATCCACCCGGCCCTGGAGTACCGGGCAGCGCTCCGGGTGGAAGGCGCCTGCGCCTCCGGCGGCCTGGCCCTGGCCACCGGCATCCGCAGCGTGCTGAGCGGCCTGGCCGAGGTGGTGCTGGTGGTGGGGGTGGAGGTCCAGAACACGGTCAAGGCGCTGTACGGCGCCGACTACCTGGCCGGGGCCGGCTGGTACGAGGGGGAGCGCAAGGAAGGCCCGGCGTTCTTCTTTCCGGGACGGTTCTCCCGGCGGGCCGGCGCCTATGCAGCCCGGGTCGGGCCGGCGGCCCGGGAGGCCATGGCCCGGTGGTACCAGATCGCCGTGGAGAACGCCCGGCTGAACCCCGAGGCCCAGGAATACCACAACACCGTGCCCGATCTGCTGGCCCTGGGCCGTACCCCGCCCGGCGGGGTGGCCGAGTACCTGAACCTGGCGGACTGCTCCAAGGTCTCCGACGGCGCCGCGGCCATCCTGGTGGCCTCCGCCGCGGGCCTGGACGGACTGGGCCTGGCCCGCCGGGAGGCGGTGGAGGTGGTCGGGCTGGCCCACTGCGCCGCCGACCTCACCACCCCGCCGCCCGACCTCACCGAGCTGGGCACCTGCCGCCGAGCCGCATCCCAGGCCATGGCCATGGCCGGCCTCGCCATGGATACCGTCGGCCTGTTCGAAGTGCACGACTGCTTCACCATCTCCGGCCTGCTCTGCCTGGAGGCCCTGGGCCTGGCCGCGCCCGGAGCCGGGGCGGAGCGGGTGCTGGCGGGCGACACCGTCCGGACCGGCCCCCGTCCGGTGAACCCCGGCGGCGGCCTGGTGGGCTACGGCCACCCCACTGGCGCCACCGGGGTGCGCATGGCGGTGGATCTGTGGCGGCAGCTCACCGGCCGGGCCGGGGGGGTCCAGGTGGAGGTGGCCAAGGAACACGGACTCATGCTGAACATGGGGGGGGACGACAAGACCGCGGTGGCGCTGGTGCTCAAGCGTTAGGGCCCTCACCCCCGGGAACGCCGGGCGATGGCCTGCTGGCGCAGCTCCCGGGTGCCGCCCAGGCCCAGCTTGGCCAGCATCCGGGCGAAGTAGCTCTCCACCGTGCGGGGGCTCAAATCCAGGCGGGCGGCGATGGCCGAACTGCCCAGCCCCTCCCCCAGCAGCTCGTAGATCTCCTGCTCCTTCTGGCTGAGCTGCCGGGAGGTGCTGGTGCGGGCCTCGGCCAGGGACTGGGCGATGCGCGGGCTCAGGTAGACCGCGCCGGCCAGGACGCTGCGAAGCCCTTCACCCAGCTGGGCGGCCGATTCGCGCTTGGCGAAGTAGCCCCGGGCCCCGGCGCCCAGGGCCCGCTGGATGTGCTCGGCGTCCTCGTGCATGCTGTAGACCAGCAGCGCCAGCTCGGGCTCGCTTCGGCCCAGCTCGGCCAGCAGCTCCAGGCCGTCCTCGTCGCCCAGGCTCAGGTCCACGATGGCCAGGTCCGGCCGGCTGTCGGCCGCCAGCTGGCGGGCTGCCGCCATGCAGTCAGCCTCACCCGCCACCGTCAAGCCTTCCCGCTCCAGCAGCAGACGCAGGCCAAAGCGCACCGCCGGATGGTCGTCCACGATCAGCACCCGCGCCGGTCCGCCCCCGCCGCCCGGTACGGAAGCCGGCCGGACCGACGGGACGAGCCCAGCGGGATCGACCGGTGCGGCCGGTTCGGCCGCGGATGCGGGTCCGCTGGGCTTGTGCGATGGCATGGGGAGCTCCTGGCGCCGCCGGCGACCCGGGTCCGGGTCCGGACGTCTCCAGCAATACCACGATCGCTAGCTTGGTCGCTAAAATGGCGGTGGATCTGTGGCGGCAGATCATCGGCCGGCCCGAGGGGGTCCAGTTGGACCTGCCCCTGGAGCATGGGCTCATGCTGAACATGGGCAACCGGGTAAGCCCCATTGCCCTTTTGGGGCTGCAGCTTAGTATGGAGCGGAGGTGATCCATACGACTCATCCCGGATGCCCGCCGACGTGTGACCCGGCCCAACAACGTCATTCCTGGGCAACCCCTTGAACTTGATGAACAAAGAGATGAGCATGTCCCTTCCGCAAATGAAACAACCCGGATACACCATCGAAGATTGGAGAACCTGGGATGGGCGCTGGGAGCTCATCAACGGGGTTGCCTACGACATGACGCCGGCACCATCGGTGGATCATCAGCGCGTGAGCAGCCGACTCCATGCGGCGATCTTCAACGCCTTGGAGGAAGGCAAGCGACAGGGCGGCGGCGGTCAGTGTGAGGTTCTGTTTGCACCCATTGATCTTTTCCTTCCCGGCGAGCAGAGCGTCTATCAGCCCGATATGGTGATCGTCTGTGATCCCGCGAAGGTCACGGAACGAGGCATCGAAGGTGTCCCCGACCTGGTGGTGGAGATCCTGAGTCCCAGCACAGCGCTTAGGGATTTGAACCACAAGCGGCGCATGTATGAGGTTGCTGGGGTGCCGGAATACCTGATCCTCAATCCAGGCGAGCGTGCCGGGCTGCTGCTGCGCCTGCTGAATGGACGCTATGAAGATGCTTCCGTTGTGGAATGGGGCGCGGTCGTGGCGTTGCTGGGTGGAAAACTGCTCGTGACGTTGGGATAGCCGCGGCGCGGAACCATGGCCCCGGGAGCCGCACATCACTCACGAGCGCGGGCCGGTCCAGCCGTGCCAACGGAGCCGCCCATGTCCCAGCCGCCATCCAGGCCTGTCCGATCCGGCTTCCGGCCTGGCCTGGGCCTCCTGGCCGCCGCGCTGGCCCTGCCCCTGGCCGCCCAGGTCCGGGTCCAGCCCCGGTTCAGCCTGCTCCCGTCCGAGGGCGGCCTCCAGCTGGAGGCCCGGGTGCTGCACCACCCCAGCCAGGCCTGCGACTGGAGTGTCGCCGCGCCCGGCCGGGTGGGTCCCGACGGGCGCTTCCAGGGACCGCCCGGCAGCTACACGGTGCGCGCCACCAGCCGCGCCGACCCCGCCGCCTGGGCCGAGGCGGGGGTGGTGGTGCTGCCCGGACAGCCGGCCCTGGCGCCGGCGCTGGACCTGGTGGCGAAGGTGCTGGGCCCGGAAGCGGTCGCGCCCGGATGGTCCACGGCGCTGCCGTTCCGGGACATCGCCGGCCCGGGTCGCTTCGGTCCGCCCGGGGCCCAGGTGCATACCCTGGCCGGCACCGGGGATCTGCAGACCCGGATCCTGGGCTATGGGCTGCGGGTGCCGGTGGTGCTGCCCCGCACCGGGGTGGTCTCCGGCGCCCGCCTGCTGTCCTACCTGGAATCCGGGGAACCGGTGCGCCTGGATGTGACCGGCGATCCCTGCCCCGAACTGCGGCTGCACGGCGCCCCGGACCGGGCCCAGGTGGAAAGCCTGGACGGCTACGGCCGGCACTGGACCAGCCAGACCCTGCGGCTCCGCCTCCGGGTGCGGGGCCTGGTGCCCCTGGCCGGCAGCCCTGCGGCCACCCCCGGCGACGCGGATGGCCTTGGCCCGGCGGCCCGGTTCCGCCGCCCGGCCGGACTGGCCGTCCTGGGCTGCGGCGACCTGGTGGCGGCGGACCCGGAGGCCCACGTGCTGCGCCGGATCCACCCGGATCACCGGGTCACCACCCTGCTGGGCGCCACGGGCCAGCCGGGCCATGCGGACGGAGAGGGAGCCGCCGCCCGGTTCCGGGGCCCCACCTTCCTGGCCCCCTGCCCGGGCCCCACCGGACCGGCCCTCCCGGCGACCGCCCAAGGCGCCGCCGGGGGCGACCGCTTCCTGGTGGCGGACACGGGCAACCACGTGGTGCGCGCCGTGGCCGGCCAGGGCCGGGTGACCACCCTGGCCGGCGTCCCCGGCCAGCGTGGCCACCGGGACGGACCGGCGGGGCAGGCCCTGTTCGACACCCCCCACGGCCTGGCCGTGGACGCCCGGGGGCGGGTGTACGTGGCCGACCAGGGCAACCGGGTGATCCGCCGGATCGCCCCGGACGGCACCGTGAGCACCTTCGCCGGCCTCCCGGGCCAGGCCGGAAGCCAGGATGGACCGCGCTCCCGGGGCACCTTCCGGGATCTGCACGGCCTCACCCTGGCCTGCTCCGGCGGCCCCCCGGGCGTCCTGCTGCAGGTGCTGGATGGCCACAGCATCCGGAACGTCGCCACCGATGGCGGCATCACCACCCTGTGCGGGGTATCGGACCAGCCGGGCGCCGCACCGGGCCAGATCGATGCGAGCCCGCTGGCCGGGGTGCCCTGCCTGGACCGGCCCTGGGGGATCCTCGCCTGGGGCGGGGTCCTGTGCGTCACGGAACGCGGCAACCACGCCCTCCGGGTGCTGCGGCCCGGTTCCGACGGCCGGGTGGCCTGCGTGGTCCTGGTGGGCGACCGGGATCATGGGGCGCTCCGCCACGGCCTGCTGCGGTTGGGCGTGCCCGGCCCCCTGGGCCCCGGGTTCGCCGCCCTGGGCGAACCCTTGGGCCTGGCCGTGGACCCGGCCGGGCAGCTGTACGTGGCGGACGGCCCGGCCGTCCACCTGTGTTCCGAGCCCCTGGTGCTTCAGGGCCTCCAGCCTCCGCAGCTGTCGGCGCCGTCCGAAGCCCCCCGGCGCCGGCCCGTGCCCATGACCTTCACCGGTCCCGAACTGCTCCTGGAGCTGGACCCCGACGCGGAGGAACAGCCCACCCTGGTCTTCTGGACCCTGGACTGCCTCGACCCCGCCACCGGCGATCCCGTGCGTCCGGCCCTCCGGGGCGAAAGCCGGCGCCATGGGCTCACCCGCATCCAGGTGGCCTTCGAGGATCCGGGCGAGGTGGACCTGCACCTCACCTGCGTCACCGCCGAAGGCGTGCCGGTGAAGCGGATCGCGCGGATCCGGATCCGTTGACCCCCGCGGCTCCATCGGCTCCATCGTGCGCGGGGGTGAAGTAGAACTGCAGATCGGCGTCGCTGCGGTCGGCCCGGCCCCACTGGGTCCAGCCGGTCCAGCCGGCGCCGTCGGTGCACTCGGCGTGGCCGTCGGCGAACAGGGTGGCGGCGCTGAAGCCCTTGTCACTGCCCTTGCGCATGGGGAAGGCCTCGTAGCGGGCCGTGGCCGGGGCGCCCAGCACCAGATGGTAGCTTTGGCCCGGTACCAGGGTCACCGGCGACGGGAAGTCGCAGCGGACCCAGTCGCAACCGCCCAGGGAGCCAGCGGGACTGCAGGCGGGCGGGGATCCCTGGCCGTCCCCCTCGGCCAGCGGCCGGCCATCGGCCTGTTCCAGCCGCAGGTGCAGCGGCGCCGTCCCGTCCAGGTGGCGCACCCGCGCCGCCACCGAGCTGACCCGCCGGGCTGGGCCGGTGACCGTGAAGCGCTCCCGCACCGCGGCCGGCCCGCAGATGGGCCGGGCCGCGCCCATCCAGAACTCCACGTAGCCCACCCCCTGGCTGCGGCCGTCGGCATAGTCGATCTCCAGGATCGGGGTGAACCCTTCCGCGCTGCCGGCGGTGCGGCGCACGGCCCACTCCGGCTGGATCCGGCTGCGCATGAGCATGGCCCAGTCGGTGTCCGCCCGGCCGGGCTGCAGCGGCGCCGCCCCGGTCTTGAGGAACAGGGCGTTCAGGGACACGAAATTGCCCTCCGGGTCCGGATCCACGTTGCTGAACACCAGATGGTAGAGGGTCCCCGCCGCCAGGCGCGGCGCCCGGTCGAACGCCAGCAGCGGGTAGAACCGGTCGCTGGTGGCCATCAGGGCCAGCCGCCGCACCTGCCGGGCCAGCACCCGCCCCGAGGGCGCATGCCGGGGCGTGCCATCGTCCTCCTGGAGCTCCACGTCGAGGGTGCCGCCGGTGCCCGCGTGGTAGCCCTGGCGCTTGAAACTCCAGATGAGGTAGGGCCGCGCCCCCCGGAGCACCCCGCCCGGATCGGCCTTGAACCGGCAGCTCACCTGGATGCCCCCCTTGCCGATAGGCGTGTTGGCCAGGGCGTCACCGCCCAGGGCGGGGCCGTACAGGGGCCCCTGGGCCCGGAGGCCCTGGGCCAGGTTGAAAAGCATGATCAGGCACACCAGCAGTACGAGCATGGACACCCCCACCCTTGGATGCCGGGATCGCCCAGGTCCGCGCGCCCATGGGGTATGGTTGAAAACGGAGACAGTCATGCCCGAGGCCCGCTACCCCCATCCCGGATCCGAAGCCTGGTGCGGCGCCCGGGATTCCCTGCCGATGCTGCTGGGCGCGGCGCCGTTCGGGGTGATCTTCGGCACCCTGGCCGGCCCCAGCGGGCTTTCGGCCACCGCCACCCTGGCCATGTCCCTGTGCGTGTTCGCCGGCTCCTCGCAGTTCATCGCCCTGACCCTGCTGGCCAGCGGCACCGGCCTGGCGGTGATCCTGCTCACCACCCTGGTGGTGAACCTGCGCCACGCCCTGTATTCCGCCACCCTGCTGCCCCATGTGGCCGGCCTGCGCCAGCGCTGGCGGATCCCGCTGGCCTTCTGGCTCACCGACGAGACCTTTGCCGTGGTGTCCCTGCGCTACGGCGAGCCCGATACCTCCCCACACAAGCACTGGTATTACCTGGGTTCCTGCCTGGCCATGTACAGCAACTGGTTCCTGTGGACCCTCGCCGGGGTGCTGCTGGGCCGCTCTATCCCCCGGCTGGAACATCTGGGGCTGGAGTTCGCCATGGCCGCCACCTTCACCGGCATCGTGGTGCCCATGCTCCGGCGCCGGCCCATGCTGGCCGCGGCGCTGGGCGCGGCGGCCGTGGCCCTGGCCGGGCGCTGGCTGCCGTACAAGCTGGGGCTGATGCTGGCCGCCCTCGCCGGGGTGGTGATCGGCACCGCGCTGGAAGCGCTGGAAGCGCTGGATGCCAAATGACCGGCCGGGAAATCGAACTGATCGCCGGCATGACCGCCGTGACCTTCCTGGTGCGCTACGGCTTCTACGCCCTGGGCGACCGCCTCGCCTTCCCGCCCCTGGTGCACCGGGCCCTGCGCTACGTGCCGGTGGCCGTGCTCACCGCCATCACCGTGCCCATGCTGCTGCTGCCCGACGGCGTCCACTGGCAGCTCACCTGGCGCAATGCCTGGCTGGCGGGCGCCTTGGCGACTGGCCTGATCGCCTGGTTCTGGAATAACCTGCTGGGGGCCATCGGCGGCGGCATGGCGGTGTACTTCCTGTTCCGCTGGCTGGTGGGCTGAGGACTTCGGCCAGACCTGATGGCCGGGCTTTGCTCGGCCATCAGGCGGGGGGGATAGGTCCTTAGATATCCAAGGGCGCATGCGCCCTTGGATGGGGGAACATCGCGAGCGCAGCGAGCAGGCAGTTCCCCCCTTTCAGGTCAGTACTGCAGCGTGGGGGGATGGGCATCGGCCCAGCGCAGGAAGGTCTGGGCCTCGAACGGCTGGCCGCCGCCGGCCTGGACCCATGAAAAGGTGCGGTGGATGGCCAGGTCCGGCAGCTGGATGATCGCCAGTTCCCCGTGCTGCAGTTCCCGCTGGATGCTCCACCGGGACAGGAAGCCGATGCCCAGCCCGGCCAGGACGCAGGTCTTGATGGCCTCCGTGTCGCCCATGACCGGGTCCCCCTCCCGGTACAGCCGGGTCCGGCCCAGGGCACGCTCCACCACGGCCCGGGTGCCCGAGCCCGCCTCCCGCCAGATGACCGGCACCGCGGCCAGATCCTTGGCCGTGCGCAGGTGGGCCAGGGCGTCCACGCCCCCGGCCGGGCGTACGGCCACCAGCTCGTCCCGCAGGTACGGGGTCATGGCCACGCCCGGGGCGTGCGCCAGCCCCTCCACCATGGCCAGCGGCACCCGCCCCTCCCGCACCCAGTCCAGCACTGCCTCGGTGTTGCCCACCTCCAGGCGCAGGCTCCGGGGCCGGCGCTGGGCCAGGTAGCCCTGGAACAGCACCGGGAGCACATGGCCGGCCACGGTGGTACTGGCCGCCAGATGCAGGGGACCCCGGGTCCAGTCCTGGACACTGGCCGGGCGACCAGCCTCTTCCAGCAGGCCGCGCACCCGCCGGGCATAGTCCAGCAGCCGCCGGCCGGCATCGTTCAGGCGCATGCCTCCCGCGTGGCGGGTGAACAGGGTCTGGCCCAGTTCGGCCTCCAACTGGCGGACCTGGGCGGTCACCGCCGGCTGGGACAGGTTCAGCAACCGGGCGGCAGCGGATACCTGGCCCGCGTCGGCCACCACCCGGAACGTTTCCAGGCGGCGGGGATCAATGGCGGCGGGATTCGGCATGACGGATATCAGTATAGCTGATAGCTCATCAGGCAATACGATTCGACAGGGCGATGCCATGGCCAGGAAGATAAGGTTCCGCGCGGTTCTAAACCGGCCGAGCGGGTTTGCCCATCCCCCCCGCCCGCAGGATCCCATGCCCCAGCGCCCCGCCCTCCCGTCCCCCTTCGCCCTGCCCCTGCTCGCCGGCGGCGCCGCCCTGGCCCTGGCGCCGGGCGTGTCCGCCGCGGTGGGGCTGCTGGGCGGGGCCGCGCTGGGCCTCACCCTGGGCAACCCCCGGGCCGAGGCCACCCGGACCTGGACCCACCGGCTGCTGCCCCTGGCGGTGATCGGCCTGGGGGCGCAGATGAACCTGATCGCCGTGGCCAAGGCGGGGCTGCACGGCCTGGGCCTCACCGCCCTGAGCATCACCCTGGTCCTGGCCCTGGGCCTGTTCCTGGCCCGGCGCCTGGGGGTGGACCGGGACGCCGGGCTGCTGATCGCGGTGGGCACCGCCATCTGCGGCGGCAGCGCCATCGCCGCGGTGGCCCCGGTGGTGCGGGCCCGGGCGAACCAGGTGTCGGTGGCCCTGGCCACGGTGTTCCTGCTCAACGCGGTGGCCCTGCTGGTGTTTCCCCCCATCGGCCACGCCACCGGGCTGAGCCAGGACGGCTTCGGCCTATGGGCCGCCCTGGCCATCCACGACACCAGTTCCGTGGTGGGGGCCGGCCTGGCCTATGGGCCCCGGGCGCTGGAAGTGGCCACCACGGTCAAGCTGGCCCGGGCCCTGTGGATCGTGCCGGTCACCCTGGGCATCGGCTACCTGGATGCCCGCCGCCGGCGCCTGGCCGGCGACGAGGCCCCCGACGCCCTGCCGGCCAAGAAGCCCTGGTTCATCGGCGGGTTCCTGGCCATGGCCGCCCTGGTGACCTGGATCCCGGCCCTGCGCGTGCCCGGCCACTGGGTGGCCTTCACCGCCCAGCGGGTGCTGGTGCTCACCCTGTTCCTCATCGGCGCCGGGCTCAGCCGCAAGGCGCTCAAGGACGTGGGCGCACGGCCCCTGCTCCAGGGCCTGATCCTGTGGCTGATCGTCGCCGGCGCCGGGCTGGCGCTGGTCCGGGCGGGACTGCTGGTCTAGCCGTCTACGTATTGATCCGTGTCCCAGACTTGCGTCAGAGTCGCCCCGGTCGGTTGCTTCGCAACCGCCGTGGCGGAATCGCGAACAGGCGCTGCGGGCGGCACATTGCCTGGAAATCAGGTTCGGCAAGCTTTATTGGCCCGATGGAAGGTGGCACATGAGCCTCTGAAGCGAAGGCCTGCTTTCCGCTCACGGCAGTCGCGCATGCGACTGACCGGGAGCGAACAGGGCGCCCTGGGGGGACCCGGACCTATAGCCTGGACAGCCTTCTAGCTTACGCTGCGGATCGTCACGAACGCCTCCGCCGCCCCCAGGCCCACCGTGGCGCCCCGGAACGTGGCCAGGGCCCGCAGCGCCTCCAGGGACCGCTCGTGGGGCGGCGGCTTCAACTGGGAACGGTACAGGGCCATGGCCTCCAGCTTGGCCTCCAGGGTGGCGGTGATGTCCACGTAGTGGTTGGGCGCGAAGGCGGGGGTCAGCGGCGGGGCGTACCAGTTGGTCTCGGACAGGGTCTCGTAGGCGAACACCCGCCGGGGGAAGCCGGGCCGGGCGGGCCGGGCCGCCACCAGGGCCGACTGGAACACCCGCTGGTGGTCCCGGTGCACGTCCCCCAGGAACGGCAGGTACAGCTCGTCCGGGGCGCTGGCCAGGAGCAGTTCGTCCAGCCGGGCGTTGAGTTCCCGGTGGGGCACCCCGTCCAGTTCGCCGGCTGGCAGATCCAGATGCCAGGTACGGGCCACCCCCAGCCGGGCGTGGGCCGCCCGGGCTTCGGCCCGGCACTGGGCCTCCTCGGCCTCGGTGTACAGCGGCGGCCGGCCCCGGGTGATCACCGCCACGTGCACCCCATGCCCTTCCAGGGCCCAGCGCGCCATGGCCCCGCCCACCCCCAGCACCTCGTCGTCCGGGTGCGGGGCCAGCACCAGCTTGAGCAGGGGCCGATCCGGGGTTCGGCTCATGGCTCCCCCCGCTGGCCCGCAGGGGCTGCACCGGGCGGGTCGCCCCCGGCCGACCGGGCCAGGAGGGCGGCATAGGCCTCGGGCACCCCGCTGGCCTGGGACCCGTCCGGGGCGTACACGGTGTCGGCCCGCAGCAGCACCCCCGCGGTGCGCAACAGGATCCACAGATCCAGCCCCAGGCTGCGGTGGTCCACGTACCACACGTCCAGGGCCACCCGCTCGGGCCAGGAATGCCGGGCCGCCCCGTTCACCTGCTGCCAGCCGGTCATGCCGGCCGGCGCTTCCAGCCGGCGCCGGTCCTCCGGGGCGTAGTACGGCAGGAACTCCGGCAGCAGCGGCCGCGGCCCCACCAGGCTCATCTCGCCCCGGATCACGTTGAACAGCTGCGGCAGCTCGTCCAGACGCAGATTGCGCAGCACCCGGCCGACCCGGGTGATGCGCGGGTCCTCCCGGCTGGTTTCCAGCCCGGTGCCCAGATGGGTGCTGCCGTGGCGCAGGGTCCGGAACTTGTAGATGGAGAACCGGCGGCCCCCGCCGCCCAGGCGGGTCTGCCGGAACAGGGCCGGGCCCGGGCTGTCCAGCCGGACCGCCAGGGCCAGGACGGCCATCAGCGGGCTGGCCAGCAGCAGTAGCGCCCCGCCCAGGACCAGGTCGAACCCGCGCTTGGCCCGGAACCCGGGCCTCACGACCGGCTCCGCGCCGCCGCGGCCGGCAGCAGCAGCTGGGCCAGGTCCGCCACCGGGCCCACCCGCAGATGGGCCCGGGGGCCTTCGTCCGGCTGCATCCGGGCGAACGGCCCGGTGCCCACGCCGACGGTCAGCATGCCCAGGCTCCGGGGGCCGGACACATCCCGCTCGGGGTTGTCGCCCACGAACACGCACTGGCGGGCATCCACCCCCAGCCGCTGGCAGGCCAGCCGGAACGGGTACGGACTGGGCTTGGCCTGCCCCTCGGCCAGTTCCCCGGTGAACACCAGGGCCTGGAACTGCGCGGCCAGGCCCAGGGCCGCCACCTTGTGGCGCTGGGTGGGCCCCGGGCCATCGGTGACCAGGAACAGGCGGAACCCGCCCGCCCGAAGCCGGCCCAGCAGCTCCGGCACCCCCGGGTAGGGTTCGGCCGCGGGCCGATGCTGGTGGTAGCGCCGGACCAGTTCGGCCACCAGCCGCGGATCCCAGGCGCCCAGCTGCTGCAGCGCCCGATCGAACAGGGCGGGATGGGCCAGGGTCAGCTGATCCAGGGCCGCGTGCAGGGCCCGGGCCACCGGCCCGGGACCCAGGCCCAGCCGCCGGCCGAACTCCCCGGCGATGGCGTCGAAGAAGGACCGGGCGAAGCGGTCCTGGTCCCAGAGGGTGAAGTCCAGATCGAAGCCCACGGCCTGCCACAGGGTGCGCATGGCTCAGGCCTCCGCCGCCGGGGCGGGCCCCGGCGGCAGGAACAGTTCGTCCCAGTAGCGCAGCATGGCCAGGGCCGGGGCCGGCTTCAGCCAGGCTTCCGGCTCCCGGTCCCGGGCCAGGGCCAGGATGCCCTGGAACAGCGGCACGCCGGCGGCCTGGCTGAGGATGGCCGTTCCGGCCAGGCGGGCGTTGATCTCGGTGAACGCCAGGGTCCCGTCGGGACCGATGAAGCACTGGAAGTTCAGCGGCCCGACCAGGTCCAGGGCCCGCACCAGGGTCCGCACCGGCTCCAGCAGCTCCTCCCGCCAGTGGGTGCGGCCCTTGGAGGAGATCCCCGACTCGGTGGCCAGGCGCTGGCGGGGGGACAGCACCCGCAGTTCGCCGGCCGGGGTGGCCAGGGCGTCCAGGGTGTATTCCACCCCCTCCAGGTGCTCCTGCACCACCGCGTCCGGCACGTAGTGGGCGAAGAAGGCGGCCTCGCCCGGGTCCCGGGCCAGGTGCACGCCGGTGCCGCCCCGGCCGGCCCGGGGCTTGACCACCAGCGGGTAGCGCGGGAACAGTCCCTCCCGGTAGGCCGCGGCCGCCACCGTGCGGGCCGTGGGGATGGCCAGGTCCCGGAAGCACTCGTACATGCGCAGCTTGTCGGCGCACACGGCCAGGCCCCGGGGCCCGGACAGCAGGGTGCGGGTGCCCAGCTCGGCGAACCGGTGCCGGTGGGCCCCGCACAGGGCCAGCTCCTCGTCCAGGGCCGGCAGGAACAGATCCACCGCCTCCCGGGCGCAGATCTCCAGCAGGCGCTCCAGGTAGCCGGGGGCCTCGACCCGGGGCACCACGTAGGCGGCGTCGGCGAAGTGGAAGCCCACCGAGGCCGGGTCGCAGTCCGCGGCCACGATCCGGCAGCCCAGGGCCTGGAAGGCCTTGTACTGGGTCACGGTGGGCGGCGAGCCGGCGGCAGTGCGCAGCAGGGTCAGGCGGGCGGGGTCGCGGGGAGGGGTCATGATCGCTCCATGGGTGGGGCCGGACGGCGGTAGACAGGAAAGAAGGCGCCGGGCTCCCCGGGATCGGCGTTGGCACGCTGGGCCTCAGGCGCCAGGCGCGCCAGGCGCGCCAGGTGCCCGTAGCGGTCCGGGTCCAGGACCATGCGGAAGGTCTGGAACCGCGCGCGCAGCTTGGAGAAGCCCTGCTTGAAAAAGGCCAGGGAATCCTCGCGGCAGCCCACCCCGCCGCCCAGGTGCAGGCGGTGGGCGCCGGCCGCCTGGGCCCAGTCGCGCATGTGGATGAGCATCAGCTTGGCCGGCCCGGCCCGGCGGTGGGCGTCGCCGGTGCCGCTCAGATGGAACTGCACCAGGCCGTCCACCCGGGTGAACAGCCCGGCCGCGGCCACGGCGCCGTCCGGGGCCTGGACCAGGCCCAGGTGCAGCCGGTCGCCCAGGCAGCGGCGCAGCTCCAGGTAGTAGTCCCGGTCGAACCGGTAGCCGGGATCGGCGGCGCGCAGGCGCATGGTCTCGTCGTAGACCCGGATGAAGTCGTCCAGCCGCTCCCAGGCGTCCACCAGGACCCGGAAGCCCAGGCGCTCCAGCTTCCGGGCGTCGGCCAGGTGGTTGACCCGGGTTTGCCGGTCCAGTTCGGCCGGGGACCGGTCCAGATCCAGGTAGACCGTGCTGCCGTGCGCCACCAGGGTGCCGAAGGCCCGGAACGGCGCCTCCGGCAGTGGCAGCAGGGGGTGCAGGCGCAGGAAGGCGCTGACGATGCCACGGGCGATCCCCAGCTCCCGGAAGGCGCCCAGGAAGGCGGCCATGGCGGCCTCGCTGGCCGCCGGGACCGGCCCCGGCGCGGCGGGGCGCAGCAGCGGGCTCGGATAGCCGTACGGGGCGCCGGCGTCCCGCCAGCCGGGATCCGCCTCCAGGCCGGCGGGCAGGGGCCGCAGCACCAGGGGCGCCAGGCAGGCGAAGCCATCGGCCTCGGCCCAGAAGGCCACCGGCTCGCCCCCGTCCCGACGGGCGCACAGCTTCACGTACTCCGGCAGATGGTAGAAATCGTGGGGCGTGCCGGCCAGGAAGGCCATCCAGCGGGGATCGTCCGGGGCGAGGAGCTCAGCGCGCATGGCCGGCCCTCCCCCGATGGGTCTGCTGGGCGGCCTGCAGGGCGGTCTCGAAGCGGGCGGCCAGAACCCGGCAGTCGAACTGCGCCGCCACGTGCGCCCGGCCCCGCCGGCCCATGGCCCGCCGGACCTCCGGGCCCAGGGCCAGGAGCTGTTCCATCCCGGCGGCCATGGCGGCGGCGTCGCCCGGCCGTACGGTAATCCCGCAGTCGGCCTCGGCGATGGGATTGTTGGGTCCGGCCAGGCCGATCACCGTCGGCCGGCCCATGGCCATGTAGTCGAACAGCTTGTTGAAACTGATGCCGTGCTCCCACAGCCGGGTGGGGTGGCTGCTCACCCAGAAGGCGTCGGCCTGGGCCAGGGTCCGGTAGACCTCCTGCTTGGGCACCGGGGGCAGGAACTCCAGGCTGGTCAGCCCCTCGGCCCGGGCCCGGGCCTGCAGCCGGGCCTTCTCCGGCCCGGCCCCCAGCAGCACCAGGCGCAGCCTGGGCAGGGGCCGGTCCCGGAGCAGGGCGGCGGCGTCCAGCAGCACGTCCAGGGCATTGGTGCGCCCGTGGGCGCCGGCGTACAGGAAGGTGAAGGTGTCCCGGGGCTCGGGCTCCGCCACCGGCGGCAGCAGGTCCAGATCGATGCCGTTGGACACCCAGGTGATGGCCTCGGGGTCGCCGCCCCGGGCTGCCACCCGCCGGCCCACCGCCGGCAGCAGGGTGACGATGTGGTCCGCCGCCCGGTACAGCTGGCGCTCCATGCGGGCCATGTACCAGACCAGGGGATGCCAGCGGGGCACCCCCATCACTTCCACCAGGGACTCGGGCCACACGTCCCGCAGCTCCAGCACGAACGGCACCCCCAGCCGGCGCGCCAGGCGCAGCGCCGCCAGGGCCCCGAACAGGTGCGGGCTGCTGCCCACCACCAGGTCCGGGCGGGGATCCAGGTGCCGGACCAGGCGGTGCTCCACCTGCCGGGCGAAGACCAGCATGTTCCACAGCCGGGCCGCGCCGCCGCTGCCCCGGTAGCCCGGGGTGTGCAGCCACAGGAACGGCACGCCGCCGTGCAGTTCCCGGCGGAAGCGCTCCCCCGGCGCCAGCCGGTCGGTGCGGGTGACGTGGTCGAAGCCCGAAGCGACGATGCTGGGCGTATGGCCCCGGGCGGTGAGGGCCCGGGCCAGGGAGTAGTGCCGGGTGCCGCCGGGCTGGGCCGGAGGGATGGCGTAGGCGTTGACGATGAGGATGCGACAAGGTTGCATGGCCGGGCACCGGATGGGGGGTCGGGGGGAGGGAGCCAGCGATGAGCGTGGGGACGAACGTCCACCCCGCGGGGGTCCCGAGGCAAAGGGAAAGGGGAAGGCGATGGCGGCGCCGGTCATGGGGGAAGCAGACCGGCCTGGCGCAGGTGCCAGCGCAGCTGCCGGGCCTCCTGCTCCCACCGGTAGCGGGTCTGGTAGGCGGTGCGGCCGGCCCGGCCATAGCTGTGCAGCCGGCCGGGATCCGAGCACATGGCCACCAGCGCCGCGGCCACGCTGGCGGGGATGGGTGCGACCAGACAACCGGCGCCCGCCGCCTCCACCAGTCCGCGCCACAGGGGGAAGTCCGAGGCCAGGACCGGAATGCCCATGGCCATGTATTCGAACAGCTTGGTGGGCAGCGCCTCCAGGTAGTTGGGCCGCGGCAGCAGGGTCACCAGGCCGACCCCGGCCCCGGCGGCCCGCGCCCGGAGCGCCTCCGGCCCCAGGCGCGGGACGTGGGCGCACCAGCCCTCGGCCACGGCATCCTGGATGGCCCGACCGGTGCCTTCGTCCAGCACCCAGCCGATGAGTTCCAGGCGCAGGGCCGGCAGCCGCCTCCGGGCTTCCCGCACCGCCTCCAGGACCATCAGGATGCCCCGCTCCCGGCTCAGGCCGCCCACGTACAGGATCCGGTTGGCGTCCGGCCGCTCACAGCCGCCCTGGCCGAACAGGGCCTTGGGGTAGTTGTGCAGCACCCGGGTCTGGGCCCGGGGCCAGGCCCGGCCGATGGCCTCGGTGGCCGGGGCGAAGCCGCTGAACAGCCCCCGGGCGGTATGGAGCATCCAGTCAGTCATCCTAGCGACGGGCCAGCGGGACCAGGCCGGCAGGTACGGCTTGGAGGCCACCTGCAGGACCAGGTCCTCGTGGATGTCGTACAGGGTGTAGGTGGCAGGGCGGAGGATGGCCAGCAGGGCCATGGCCGGCACCAATTCCGGATCGTGGAACTGCACCAGGGCGAACCGGCCGGCCCGCAGCACCGGCCACCACACCCCCAGGGCCTGGCAGAACCGGACCAGGCGTCCGCCGGGCACGGGCAGCGGATGCACCACCAGCCGGGGGTCCGCGCTCCAGCCGCTCCGCCGGGGCGGTTCCGGCATCGGCACGAACACGTGGACCTCCACCCCCCAGGAAAGGCAGGCGGCCAGTTCCCGCTCGAACACCCGGGGGTCGCCCCAGGCATGGGCGGTGGTGACCACCGCCATGCGGGCCGGGGCCGGACCGGGAGGGCAGGCGCGCGCGCTCAAGGTCCACTCCGGCACGGCCCGGCCATCCGGGCCTGGTCCGCCCGATCGGGCCGAGCGGACCCGGGGCCGGGGTCGGCCGACCAGGACAGGCGCCCGAACATCAGGGCACAGCCGATGAACAGGAACAGCGGCCGGTTGTCGTTCAGGTCGCCGCTCACCAGGGCGTTGCACAAATGGAAGCCCAGCCCGGCGAACACCAGCCGGCCCCCCGGCGCGGCCGTCCCGGACCAGGCCGCGGCCAGGGCCGCCGCCAGCACCACCAGGGTGGTGGCCCCGCACAGCCAGCCCGCTTCCAGGGTCACTTCGGCCAGCAGGTTGTGCGGGTACTGCCGGGCCACGCCGTGTTCCGGATCCACGAAGGTGGCGAAGCCGCCCCAGCCCAGGCCCCAGGGGGCCCCGGGCACCAGGCGCCAGCACGCCTGCAGGGCCTGCACCCGGTAGGCCTCCGAAGCCCCGTAGTCGCCCCGGAAAAAGGCCGTCACCCGCCGCAGGGAACCGGCCGGCGCCAGCGACAGGGAGCCGGCCAGCACCACCGCCAGCAGGACGGCGGTCCCGGCCAGCCCCACGCGCCGGACGCCGGACCAGGCGCCAGTCCCGGCCAGGGGCACCAGCACCGCCAGGGCGGCCAGGATCGGCCCCCGGGAGCCCGCGAACAGGGCGGTCGCCCCCGCCAGCGCCAGGACCGCCGGGGGCATATAAAGAAAGGGGGAACTGCCTGCTCGCTGCGCTCGCGATGTTCCCCCTTTCTGGACACGGCCCAGGGCCAGGGCGGCCCACAGGAACAGGAACCCGGTGGCCCGGCCCAGCGCGATGGTGCCGGCCCCGAACGCCTGCAGCCGCTGCGGGTCCGCGCCTTCGCCGCCCAGCCCGGACAGCCCACCCAGCCCGGACAGCCCACCCAGGGTGATGAGCAGGCAGAACCCGGCCAGGGCGTCGCCCATGCGTTCCAGGTCCGCCCGGGTGTCCACCAGGAACAGCGGCGCCAGGGCGGCCAGCAGGGAGAAGGTGTAGATGGTGGCCACCTTCTGCAGGGCATAGGGGGTGGGCGCCAGGCCCGCCAGTCCCGGGGCGAAGCTCAGGAACCAGCAGCCCAGCAGGACCGGGCCGCCCCGCCCGCGCACCCGGGCCCCGCGCAGCCAGCGCCGGACCAGCACCCCGCACAGCACAGCGCCGGTGAGCAGGGTCAGATCCACCGGAATCCGGGCCAGCCGGGGATCGGCCTTCAGATCGCCGGCGAACAGGAACGCCCCCAGGGCCAGGAACCGCGGCCCGGGGCCGTGCACCCGCAGCCATGCGGCCGCGGCGGCCCACGGGCGAAGCCCGTCCAGGTTGGTGCGGAGCGCGTCCAGGTGGGTGCGGAGCCCGTCCAGGTGGGTGCGGAGCCCGTCCAGGTGGGTGCGGAGCGCGTCCAGGTGGGCGCGGAGCCCGTCCAGGTGGGCGCGGAGCCCGTCCAGGTGGGTGCGGAGCCCGTCCAGGTGGGCCCGGAGCCCGTCCAGGCCGGCGCGGCGCCGGATCACCTGGCCCCCCCGGCGCGCAGGTGCTGGCGGATGGCGTACCAGGTGACCAGCCCGTAGACCGCGTAGGCCAGGGTGCCGGTGGCGCCGAACAGAAAGATGGCCGGCCGAGGGGCCCAGTGCAGCCGGGCGGCCACCAGGATGCCGCTCAGCAGCAGGCCCGAGCGCAGCAGTTCCCGGTACAGGGCCAGGTCCTGCCGCTCCAGCACCATCAGGGTGGTATCGGCGCAGGCGGCGGTGAACTGGGCCAGGGCCATGGGGGCCAGCGCCACCACGAAGATCCCGGCCTCCCGCCAGTCCCGGCCGAACACCAGCGGGAACAGGTAGCGGCCGGCGCCCATGGCGCCCAGCATGAGCGGCAGCCCCAGCAGGAACATCCGCCGCACGGTGCCCCGGAACAGCACCATCAGGCCGTGGCGGTCCCGCTGGGCCTGCTGGGCGAATTCGCCGAAATAGACCTGGGCCACGGCCTCGCCGATGACCGAACTGGGCAGGGCGAACACCCGCTGGGCCAGGATGAAGCAGCCCGCCACCGCCGGCCCGAAGGCCACGGCCAGCAGCAGCGCCGGCAGGCGCAGGTTGCAGGCGTTCATGAGCGCCGAACCGCTGGACAACCAGGGGAACCGGCGGAAGCGCACAGTCACCTGCCACATGCGGGCCAGGCGCACCTGGCGCAGGCAGGCCCAGTCGTGCCGCCAGTCCAGCATGGCCAGGGCGCGGGTGCCGTTGGTGCGCCCCGCCGCGTGGCCCACCAGCAGCCCCAGCGGGCCCCGCACCAGGACGCCGAGCCCCAGCTGCAGGCCCACCTGGGTCAGGCTCTGGGTGACCCGGGTGCGGGCGATGCGGGCGTAGCCGCCCTTGCGGATGGCCCAGCAGGTGAACACCTGGTAGCAGCCCATGCCCAGGACCCCCAGCGGCACCAGCCCCAGGTACGGGCGCAGTCCGGGCGTGGCGGTCCAGGCCAGCACCCGGTCCCGCAGCAGGAACAGCAGCAGCGCGGCCAGCGCCGTCGTCGTCGCCACCAGCACCAGGCATACCGCCAGCAGGTGGATGGCGTCGCCCTCGTCGTCGGCGATGGGCAGGGCGAACTCGTAGCGCAGGGAGGCCAGTACCACCAGCAGGGCCAACAGGGACATGTAGACCGCCAGCACCCCGAAATCGGCCGGGGTGTACAGCCGGGTCAGGGCCGGCGCGGCCAGGACCAGCAGGGCCTGGGCCACGGCGCTGCCGCCGGCCACCTGGAGCACTTTCAGACGGAAGCCCTGGACGCGGGCCAGAGGCCAGACAGGACGGTTCACCCGGCCTCCGGACCCGGATCCGGGCTGACGATGCCGTCGGCGGCACGGCGGTAGTGCTGGCCGTAGCTGGTCACGGCCAGGCCGGCGGCATCGAAGCGCAGGCGTTCGCCCCGCTCGCACATGTAGCCGATGATCCGGGCCGGCACCCCGGCCACCAGGGCGTACGGCGGCACATCCCGGATCACCACCGACCCGGCCGCCACGAAGGCGCCCTCGTGCAGGGTGATCCCGCACACGATGGTGGCGTTGGCGCCGATGCTGGCGCCGCGCTTGATGCGGGTCCCAGCGTAGTGTTCGGCGCCGCTGCGGGGGAACAGGCAGCGTGGGGTCTGCACGTTGGTGAACACCATGCTGGGCCCGCAGAACACGTAGTCCTCCAGCACCACCCCCTCGTAGAGGGACACGTTGTTCTGGATCTTGCAGAAATCGCCGATGGTCACGCCGTCGGCCACCATGACGTTCTGGCCCAGGCGGCAGTGGCGGCCGATCACCGCCCCGGGATAGACGTGGCAGAAATGCCAGATGCGGGTGCCGGCGCCGATCCGGGCGCCCGGATCGATGCAGGCGCTGGAATGGGCCTGGAAGTCATCGGCATTCATGCGGTCTCCCGGGTCGTCTGGGCCAGCTGCTGGCGGAGCTGGGCGTCGGCCTCTTCGAGGATCCGCACCACCTCCACGCCGCAGCGGCCGTCACTCAAAGGCGTCGCGTTGGAGGCCAGGCAGTCCAGGAAGTGCTGGTCCTCCAGGCGCAGGGGGTCGCCCAGGCCTTCGTACACCCGCTCCGCGCCTTCGTCCACGGGGGCCAGCCCGGCGGGCGGTTCGCCCCCGGCCAGGCGCTTGCGGTGCAGGGTGAGGCTCTGGTCCGACTCGTTGTAGGCGATCATCCCTTCGTCGCCCAGGATGCGCAGGCCCCGGCGCTTGCCGGGCCAGTACCAGGCGCTGTGGATGTGGGCGGAGCGGTGGCCGCCGAAGGACAGTTCCAGGTGGACGTCGTCGTGGATGCCCGGCTGCAGGAAGGCCGCCCCCACCGCCCGCACCTTGCGCGGAGCGGCGCCCATGAGGTGGCAGAGCACCGCCAGGTCGTGCGGGGCCAGGCTCCACAGCACGTTCTCGGTGCTGCGCACCCGCCCGTGGTTGAGCCGCTCCTGGTGGATGCGCAGCACCCGGCCCACGGCGCCGGTGTCCAGCAGCCGCTTCAGCTCCTGTATGGCCGGCTGGTACAACAGCAGGTGGCCCACCATCAGCGGCCGCTTGGCGGCCTGGGCCTGGATCACCAGCTCCTGGGCCTGGGCGGTCTCCAGGGTCATGGGCTTCTCCACCAGCACGCCCTTGCCCGCTTCCAGGGCCCGGATCGCCAGGGCCGCGTGGGTGGGGGACGGCGTGGCCACCACCACGCCGTCCACGTGGGGGAAGGCCTGGTCCAGGGAGCGCCACACCGGGAGGCCCGGGTACTCCTCCTGGATCCGCTCGCGCAGGGCGGGCAGCAGCTCCACCACCCCCGCCAGCGCGCCCAGCTCGTGCAGCGTGCGCACATGGTTCCGTCCCCAGACCCCGCAGCCGGCCACCACCACCCGCGGGATCACAGGAGCACCACCTTGGCGCGGTCGCAGTCCAGCCCGCGGGTGGCGAAGCGGGTGTCCAGCACCAGCCGCGCGTGCCGGACCACGAACCCGTAGTCCACCGCCGAATGGTCGGTGAGGATCAGCACCAGGTCGGCCGCCGCCAGCGCCTCGGCACTGAGCGGCACGCTCTCCAGTTCCCGGCCGCGCCCCTGGAAGCGGGGTACCAGCGGATCATGGTAGGCCAGCCGGGCCCCGCGCTGGACCAGCAGCTCGATGATCTCGGCGGCGGGGCTTTCCCGCGGATCGTCCACGTCCTTCTTGTAGGCCACCCCCAGGGCCAGCACCTGGCTGCCGCGCAGGCCCAGGCCGCGGTCGCTGAGCAGCCGCATGGCCTTGTCCATGACGAACTCCGGCATGCGCCGGTTGATCTCCCCGGCCAGGGCGATGAACCGGGTGTTGAAGTTGAACTCCCGGGCCTTCCATTCCAGGTAGTGCGGGTCCAGCGGGATGCAGTGCCCGCCCACCCCGGGTCCCGGATAGAAGGACATGATTCCGAACGGCTTGGTGCCGGCCGCGTCCAGCACCTCCCACACGTCCAGGTCCATGCGGTCGCACAGCATGGCCAGCTCGTTCACCAGGGCGATGTTCACCGCCCGGAAGGTGTTCTCGAACACCTTCACCATCTCCGCGGCCCGGGAGGAGCTCACCGGGACCACGTGCAGGATGGCCTGGCGGTAGAAGGCCAGGGCCACCTCCCGGCTGGCGCCCTCGGCCCCCACCACCTTGTTGGTGTTGCGGGTGCTGTAGCGCTGGTTGCCCGGGTCCACCCGCTCGGGGCTGAAGGCCAGGTAGAAGTCCACGCCCGCGCGCAGGCCCGTGGCCTCCAGCAGCGGCCGCATGACTTCGTCGGTGGTGCCCGGATAGGTGGTGCTCTCCAGGCAGATGAGCTGGCCCGGGCGGATCCGCAGGGCCAGCTCGGCGGTGACCGCCTCGATGTACTGCAGGTCCGGCGTCAGGTTGCGGGTGAGCGGGGTGGGCACGCAGATGACCACCACGTCCATGTCCGCCAGCCGGTCCCAGTCGCCGGTGGCCCGCAGCAGGCCGCGGCCCAGCACCAGCGTCCGCAGCTCCTGGCCGCGCACATCGCCGATGTAGCTTTCGCCGGCGTTCACCTGGCCCACCCGGAGCGCCGAGCGGTCGAAGCCCAGCACCTGGAACCCGACCTTGGCCTTTTCCACGGCGAAGGGCAGGCCCACGTAGCCCAGGCCCACGACCCCCACGCGGGCGGTACGGTCCTTGATTTTCTCCAGCAGGGCGGCGGCCGGGACGGACACCGGGCTGGCTTGCACAGACGCACTCATGAAACCTCCTTGGCGAAGATGCGGTGGGTGATGGCGGATCGGTTGCACACGGCCCAGCTCCCGGCGCCCACCGCGAAGGCGGCGGCGCAGGTGAGGAAAGCTCTGGCCGGCCGGCTCTTCTCCAGCGGCAGACTGCCGGGATCCAGGAGCAGCAGGGTCTGGGTATCGTTCTGGGCTTCCAGCAGGGCCTGTTCGTGGTTGAGGGTCAGGTCCGCCACCACCTGCCGCCACAGATCCAGGCGTTCCCGGAACTGCGCCCCCTGGAAGCGCACCCCGGGCGCGGGGCTGGTCTCCCAGTTGCGGTTGCCCTCCTGGAACCGCTGGAAGGCGAGCACCTGCTCCTGGTAGCGGGCCTGGACCTGCTCCAGCCGGCCCTGGGTGAAGCGCGCCCGGTTCTGGCCGGCGGCCTGGCTCAACTCCACCAGGCAGCCGCGCAGGGTCTCGGCCGCCTTGCGCACCACCTGCAGGGACAGCTCCGGGGCATGGGTCTCGGCGCTGACGGTGAGCAGCCCCGACTTGGGGTCCCGCTGGATGGTGAGCAGGCGACGCAGCGGCCCCATGCCCCGGTCCAGGTTGGCCGCCCCCAGGTACGCCAGCAGGGTTCCCTGCACCGGCTGCGGCCGGCCGAACCGCCAGGTCCGCCGGTGGTACTGGTAGGTCTGGGTGAGCAGCTGCTCGGCCAGACGCCGACTGCGCAGGATGTCCACGTAGATGACCGTGGGTCCATCCTCCCGGTTGCTGGGCGTCTCCGGCGGCGCCGTGGGGGCCCAGACCCCGGTGCGCTGGGCGGAACCGCCGCCCGCGTGACCGGTGTCGGACAGAATCCGGGCCTCGGACCGGTACATATCGGGCAGGAACACCGACCCCACCGCCGCCGCCAGCCCGGCCAGGCAGGCATGCCGCAGGGGACGGCGCAGGCTGGCCCGGAGGGGGCGGGGAGGGGCGGACGGCGGGGACATGGACATGGACATGCACCAGGGAGAGAAGCGACAGGACGACAGGGTGGAAGGGGCCAGGACGACAGGCAGACCGCAGCTAGCCCGGGACCTCCAGGGCCCCCTGCCGGGCGGCCCGCACTGGGGTCCGCGCCGGCCGGGACTCGTGCAGGTAGCGGCCCAGGCCCGAGGGCGAGGGCCGGTAGACCGGCACCAGACGCATGAACCACTTCAGGATCTCCCGCTGGCGCAGGCCTTCCGGCAGGGTGGCCACCCGGCGCAGGGCAGCCAGGCCCTGCTCCAGCAGCGCCGGGTCCCGGGGGTCCTGCAGCGCCTCGAAGATCTTGGGGTGCACGCAGGTCCTGCGGTCCTCCACCTCCGAGAACAGCTCCTCGAAGAACTTCTCGCCGGGCCGGGCGCCGGTGAACTGGATGGCGATGTCCACCCCCGGGTCCAGCCCCGACAGGCGGGCCATGTCCCGGGCCAGATCGACGATATGCACCGGTTCGCCCATGTCCAGGGCGAACACCCGCCCGGTCCCGCCCAGGATGCCGGCCTGGAGCACCAGCTGGCCGGCCTCGGGGATGGTCATGAAGTAGCGCACCATGTCCGGATGGGTGACGGTGATCGGCCCGCCCCGGCGGATCTGATCCCGGAACAGGGGGATCACGCTGCCCCGGCTGCCCAGCACGTTGCCGAAGCGCACGCTCACGAAGCGGGTGCCCAGGCTGCGGGCCCGGGCGTCGGCGGCGGCCTGGATCACCAGGTGCTCGCCGATGCGCTTGGACACGCCCAGCACGTTGACTGGGTTCACCGCCTTGTCGGTGGAGACGTTCACCAGGATCCGGGTGGCCGCGGCCTGGGCCGCCCGCAGCACGTTGAGGGTGCCGAAGATGTTGTTCTCGATCGCCTCCTCGGGGTTCAGCTCCAGGTACGGCACGTGCTTGTGCGCCGCGGCGTGGAACACCACCTGGGGCTGCCAGGTGTCGAACACCTGCTGCAGCCGGACCCGGTTGCGGATATCGCACAGGGCCGTGGCCAGGGTCAGCCCGGGATAGAGCCGGCGCAGATCCCGCTCGATCTCCCACAGGCTGTTTTCGCCCCGGCCCAGGAGCACCAGGCAGCTCGGCCGGAAGCTCGCCACCCGCCGGCACAGTTCGCTGCCGATGGAGCCGCCGGCCCCGGTCACCAGCGCCACCGTGCCCTCCAGGGCCTGGCGGAGGGCGTCGGTGTCCATCTGCACCGGCTCCCGGCGCAACAGATCCTCGATGGCGATGTCCCGCACCTCGGGCTTCCACGGATGGTCGCCCACCAGGTCCAGGATCCCCGGCACCGTGCGCACCCGCACCCCCAGCCCCTGCAGCCGCAGGCTCAGCTCCCGGAGCCTGGCGCCCGGCGCCCCGGCCATGCCCAGGATCACCAGGGACGCCCGCTGTTCGCGGATGAAGGTCTCCAGCAGCCGGGTCGGCCCCAGCACCGGAATGCCCTGGATCCGGACCCCCTGCTTCTCCAGGGCATCGTCCACGAACCCCACCACCCGGCAGCGCAGGCGGGGATGCTCGCGCAGCTCCTGGCTGAGCCGCATGCCAGCTCGTCCGGCACCCACGATCAGGGTGCGCTCGGCCAGATGGGCCTCCTGGATCGCCGGCCCGGGCGCCTGGGCCGCCCGGGCCCCCAGGCGCCGGCGGTGCAGGCGCATGGTTAGCACCCTAACGCCCAGCCACGCGGCCCCAGTCAGCAGGCTGGCCGACAGGAACACCCCGGCGCCCTCCCCGCCCGGCCAGGCGCGGCCGCGGACCGCACGAAAGACCAGGCCGGCGATGGCCAGGACCATGGAACCCCGGAGCAGCGCCCAGGCTTCGGCGAAGCCCACCAGCCGATAGTGCTGGCAGGTGAAGCCGAACCCGGCGTTCAGGACCAGGGCCAGGCCCACGAACAGGGCCAGCCCCGCCCGGGTGGGCAGGCTCCCCTGCAGCAGCCCGCAGGTGAGGGACCAGGCCAGGGCCGCCAGCGCCCCATCCAGAAGGACCTTGCCACCCTGGCGCACCCATGGCTGACGGCTTAGCCGCCGGGCTGCGCCGGCGTCGCCCCACGGATCCAGGGCGGGCGGCCCGGACGGGACCCCGTCCCGGGCCCGTCCCTCCCTGGAAGGATTGCTGCCGGACAAACGGGTGCTGGGCGTGCGGTTCAGGATGCTCATCGCGTTCGAAGCCTTTCCATGGGACATAGCCTTCCCGGCCCCGCCCTGGCGGGGATCCGGTGCTGCTGACGACCCCGGCCTCCTGGCCGGGTCTTGGAGCCGCGCCTTAGCGGCGGATGGCGTTGTACAGAATGGCCAGCGGAGTCATGGCCAGCAGCGTGTCCTGCCAGGGCACATCCTTGCGGATCCGCTGCGGAACCAGGAGGGCGTCCCCCGGTTCGATGGGGGTACGCTCCACCCGGGAATCGATCACCCGGCCGTCGGCCTTGAGCAGGCGCGCCTGGCGCTGGTCGGCGTTGCGGGTATAGCCTCCGGCCAGCTTCAGCACATCCCGAACCCGGTCGCCGGGCTGCACGTGGAAGGCGGAATAGGCGCTGGCCACTTCGCCCACCACGTAGACCATATCGGTGCGCCGCGGGATGAACACCTGGTCACCGTCCTGGAGCGCCACGTCCCGCCGGGGATCCCCCTGGAGCACGGCGCCGAAGTCCACCACCATGCGGTTCAGGGAACCCAACAGCAGGCCGTGCAGCAGCGGGCTGGCCTCCAGGGCGCCCGAGGTGCGATCGCGCCGGGATTCGTTCAGGCGGCCCAGAATGCCGTCCACGGCGGCCAGGTTGCGGGCACCGGCCGAGTCCGGGCCCGGCGGTCCGGATGGGCCAAGCGCGTCCAGGGCCTCTGGCCCGGCCTGGCCGGCCCCGCCCGCGTCCGGCGCGCTCGGGTCCCGGGGCGCCAGGGTGGAGCGCAGGAAGATGCCGCCCGTCGGCATGGCGTCCGCCGTGAAGCCTCCGGCCCGTTCGATGAGCTGGCGCAGGCTGAAGCGGTCCGCCTGGACCACGTACGGCCCCGGCCGCCGGACCTGGCCCAGGATGGTCACCGTGCGGTGCATCCGGAACGCCGGGTTCTCGTAGACGGTGATCTGGTCGTACGGGCGCAGGAGAGGATTGACCCGGTCGTCGGCCAGGTCCACCGGGGCCCGTTCCTCGGTGCTGAGCAGCCGGGCCAGGTCCAGCCGGACCACCTCGCTGCGGCCCCCGTCACGCAGGCTGGCCAGCTCGGCGTAGTGCCCCTCGGCCGAAAGCCGGGGGATCCCGGCCCGGTGGATCAGATCGGCGGCGCGCATGCCTTCGTGCCAGTCGTATACGCCCGGCCGGGTGAACGGTCCCAGCAGGGTGACCCGCCGGGGCAGGCGCAGCGCGGCCACGTCCTCCAACTGCACCCGGTCCCGGGGCTGGAGCGGCAGATCCTGGTCCGGCGCGCCGGCCAGCGCCCGGTCCACATCGAAGCTGAGCAGCCGGGTGGCGCCGTCGGCCCGGGTGCGCAGGATCTCCCCCCGCAGCCGGTAGGTGCCCGGCAGCAGCTGGCCGCCCTCCCCGCCCAGACGCAGCAGATCGCTCACCCGCATGCCATCCCGGAAGGCGAAGCGCCCGGCCACCGCCACGTGCCCGGCCGCCTCCACGTAGTCCTCGCGCCGCTCCACCCGCTCCAGGGCGCGCAGCACATCGGCCTCGCACAGCCGCGCCGCGCGCAGCGCGGCCGGCGCATTGGGCAGGTCCTGGAGAGTGGTGATGCCCTGGGGGCTGGTGCGCTGGAGCGTCAGCAGCACCTGGCTGGCCGAGGCGACCAGGCCTCCGGCGAAGCCCACCGCGTCCAGGGCGGTCTCCCCGGGGGCCAGTTCCATGAGCAGGCCCTCCGGTCCCGCATTCTGATCCGCCGTCTGGACCGGTTCCGGTTCCGGCGCCGGGTCTGGCCTCGACGCCACCGGCCCGCGCACGGCCGCCACCCGGCGGAAGGCCCCCACGGCGGTGATGCGGGTGCCCGCCAGCGGCACGAACAGGATGTCCCCGTCCCGGAAGCCGCGGCAGGGCAGCCCCGCGCCATCGAAGCGCAGGCGGTAGAGGTCCAGCGTCTGCAGGGTCTGGCCGGCCCGCATATGCCGGACGGCGCGGTATGAACCGTTTACGGCCGGGCCTCCGGCCAGCCCCAGCAGGGCCATGGGCGAGCTGGCGCTGGGCACCAGGTACGACCCGGGCCGGCGCACCTCGCCGATGACCAGCACCTCCACATCGTGGATGCCCGCCACCTCCAGGTTGAACTGCTCCAGGCCCGAGAACCGGCGCCGCAGGGCGGTGCGGATGAGGGTCCGGGCCGCGTCCAGGGTCAGGCCGGCCACCTGCACCAGGCCCACTTCGGGGATTGCCAGCTTGCCGCCCCGGTCCACTTTGAGGGTATGGGCCAGGGTGACGCTACCGAAGGCGGTGAGCACCAGATGATCGCCGCTGCCGATGAGGTAGTCGCTGCCCATGCGCACTTCCGTGGGCCGGGCGCTGGCCAGGGTGGAGGTGAACAGATCCGAGGCCAGGACGAAGGGGCCCCGGTCCGGGGCCGGGGCGGAGGCGGCGGCCGGCGCGGGGGCGGGGCCGGGCTGGGGACGCCCGGTGGTCGCATCCGCGGACCCGGACCCCGGCGTTCCGACCGCCGGGTCCTCCGCCGCAGGCCCCGCCTGGAACGGCGGTCCGGCGGCCCGGGACGGCGCCTGGGCTGCGGCAGGCGCCTGGGGGGTGAGGGGGGCCAGGGGGATCACCGTCTGGGCGCCGCTCATCCCGGTCAGTCCCAGGCCCAGCATCCAGCCCCGCACCCAGCGCCGGCGGGCCGGGCCGGCCGAATGGGCGGCACGCGGCGCAGAAAGGCATCGGAATGGGAGTTGCTGGTTCATGGGTGCGCGGTCGTATGGGAAAAGCATCTGGAATGGGGGTGAAGCCGGCAAATGGGCGTGGGAAGGATTTCAGCACAATGCAAAAAGATAGTCAATCGTATCTCTACATCCATTTTTTACAAATAATTCTTATACATATGAGCACATCTACGATCATACGCTCCGACCGCCGGTCTCAAAGGGCCGGCAGGGCTGCATCTGGTGGTCCCAGCAGGACTCGAACCTGCGACCCCGTGCTTAGAAGGCACGTGCTCTATCCGCCTGAGCTATGGGACCCACGGGGGATTCTACCAAGCTTTGTCCCCGGCACGGCACAATCTGGCGCCAGCCGGGCGGCCTTGACACCCCATTAAATATAAATAATATATCAGGCGGACACCCCAGTCCTCACAGGAGCCTTTCATGCGCATCTGGCCCATGGCCCTCGCCTTGCTAACCCTCACCGCGTTCACCCCCCTGTCGGCCCAGGACTGGGAAGCCGGCCTGCTGGTGGCCAACCAGACCTACCCCAGCCTGAACATCAATATGGTCTCCGGCGGATCGTACCGCCTCCGACCCGGCAGCAAGACCATTACCGCGCTGCGGGCGGGCCGCACGGTCCTGGACCTGTCCGGCGGCAGCCTGCAGGTGTCGGCCATGTTCCAGCCCTTCACCACCGCCACCCGGAGCTTGTATTTCAACTCCGGCAACTCCCTGCAGATGAACTACCGGACCCAGCAGTTCGGGCTGGGCGGCTTGTACCAGTTCAAGACCCCCGTGGCCCTGGGCGCGGGCCTGGACGTCCGGGTGGAGCGGCTGGCCGCCACCACCCAGTTCCTGGGTTCGAGCGCCTCGGCCGCCGTGAACCTGGTCCGGCCCTGGGCCCGGGCCAACGCCGGATACGCGTTCAGCACGGCCTCCGGAGTTAAGCCGTTCATCAAGCTCGAACTGGCCGCCCCCCTCGTCAACCGGAGCCTGAACACCAGCACCTTCTCGGGCACCGACCTGGTCGCCGCTATGGCTCCCCGGTTCCAGGCCGGGATCTACCTGGGCGTCAACTTCTGATCCGGGCCAGCAGCTCCCCGGCGAAGCTGCCTTCCATGACCTTGGCCACCGGCCCCTGCAGATGCGCCGCACCGTCCGCGAAGCGCACCTGCAGGATGCCGCCGGGCATGTGCACCGCCACCTGGTCGTCCACCAGGCCCAGACGCCGGGCCGCGGCCGCGGCCGCGCAGGAGGAACTGCCCGAGGCCAGGGTGTAGCCGGCCCCGCGCTCCCAGATCTCGATGCGGATCGCCTCCCGGGACAGCACCTCCATGAGCTGGACGTTGGTCTTGGCCGGGAACAGGGGGGAGCCTTCCACCTGCGGCCCCAGCCGGCAGGCCTCCTCGGCGGTCACCGGCCGGCCCAGGATCACCGCGTGGGGGTTGCCCATGGACACGAAGGTCACCCGGCAGGTTTCGGCCCCGAAGCCCAGCGGCTGGTCCAGCAGTTCGTCCCGGTCCGCGCCGGGCGCGGCGGCCCGGGCAGCGAAATCCGGGACGCCCATGTCCACCCGCACCACGTGCCCGGCCGGGTCCACCACCTGGGCCAGGGCGCTGCCGGCCAGGGTGCGCAGGCGGAACGGCGCCGCGCCCACCAGGCCGTGCTCGTACAGGAACCAGGCGAAGATGCGCAGGCCGTTGCCGCTCTTTTCGGCCTCGCTCCCGTCCGGATTGAAGATGCGCAGCCCCGTATCGGTGCTGCCGGGCACGGCCAGGGGGCCCAGCAGGATGCCGTCGGACCCGGCCCCGTAGTGCCGGTCGCAGACCAGCCGCACCGCCTCGGGCGTGGGGTCGAAGGCGCAGCGGGCCGGGTCGATCACCAGGTAGTCGTTGCCCAGCCCGTGATATTTGAAGAAATCCGCCATTCCTGCCCCCAGGGGCGTCCGTCGGCCGTCGCGCGCCGGACGCACTCATCCATCATAGGGGGAACTGCCTGCTCGCTGCGCTCGCGATGTTTCCCATCCAGGGGCGCAGGCGCCCTTGGATATCCATGGACCTGGCCTCCACCCATTGGCCGGGCAAAGCCCGGCCAATGGGTCTGATACAATGGCATCTCCCCGGTGGGACTTTTCGCGTGAGACATGATCCTTCGCAAGGAATACGGCTTCGAAGCCGCCCATTTCATCCACAACCATCCTGGCAAGTGCCGGAACCTGCACGGACACAGCTATCGGCTGTTCGTGTCCCTGGAAGGCCCGGTGAACCCCGAGACCGGCATGATCATCGATTTCGATGATCTTTCCAAGATCGTCCAGGACAAGGTGATCCAGCACCTGGACCACCGGTTCCTCAACGACCTGATCCCCCTGTCCACGGCCGAAAACATCTCCGCCTGGATCTGGGAGCAGCTGAAGCCCGGCCTGCCCGGCCTCAGCCAGCTGGAACTGTTCGAGACCACCGACAACTGCGTGATCCACCGGGGGGCCTGATGCGCCTGGGCTGGTTGGCCGTTCCTTGGTTGATCGCCGCACCCGCCTGCAACCCGGTCGCGGAATACCAGGCGGCGGCCCGCAGCCTGCGCTGCACCCTGGTCCGGGTGGAGCCCAGCCTGCAGCTGGCCCTGCCCCTGGAACAGTCCCGGGTCCGCTTCCGGATCACCCTCCAGGTGGTCAATCCCTCCAGCCTACCCTTCCATCTGAGCGGCTTCGAGGGCGCGTTCCGCCTGGAAAGCGACGGCCAGATGCGGCCCCTGGGCCAGCTGTCCATGATCCAGCCGCTGGACCTTCCGGCCAGGGGCCAGGCCGATCTGGTGGTGGAGCTGGTCTGCACCGGCCAGGATCTGGCCGATCGCTGGTCGGACCTGCTGTCCGCCCTGCGCGGCCAGCACCCGGGCGCCTGGTCCCTGGAAGGCACCCTGCGCGGCACCGTGCACGGCTTCCCGGTGCAGCTGCCGGTGCGCACCCGGCATCGCTTCGGCCCGGCCGAGGCCGCCGAACTGGCCGGGAGCCAGCCATGATCCGCGCCGTGGTGTTCGATCTGTGGAACACCCTGGTGCTCAGCCGGCACGGGGACCCGTTCCGGCACATCCAGCGGCTGCTGGCCCCGGCCCAGGCGCCCCTGTTCGACGCCATGCGCCGGGACGCCATGGGCCGAACCCAGCCCAGCGCCCAGGCCTTCCTGGGCGAATGGCGGGAGCGGCTGGGGCTGGACGCCGGGCAGCTGGACACCATGGCCGCCCTGTTCCAGGCCGCCGCCAGCGACGCCCAGTGCTTCCCCGAGGCGCTCCAGGCGGTGGCGGCCACCCGCAAGCTGGCCCGGATCGCCCTGCTGTCCAACACCCAAAGCTTCGATCTGGACTTCCTGGAACGGCTGGGGCTCACCGGCCTGCTGACCACCCGCATGCTCAGCGCCGAGATGGGCTGCCTGAAGCCGGATCGCCAGGCCTTCGAGACGGTGCAGCGCCGGCTCGGCCTGTTCCCGGGCGAGCTGGCCATGGTGGGCGACAGCTGGCGGGACGACGTGGCCGGAGCGCTGGAGGCCGGCTGGACCGCCATCTGGGTCAACCGCGCCGGCGCCCCGCGCCCGCCCCACGACCCGGACGCCGAGCTGGTGGAAGTCGCCGATCTGGCCCCGGTGCCGCGGCTGATCGAGAACCTCCAGGCCGGCGCCCGCTGCAGCACCTGCCTGGGGTAGGGGCGGCTCGCCAAAAACCGACCACCGGCCTTTCGGCGCATGGAGTGGTAACTTACTCTTGAATAGGGTGCCATGGCAGGGAAAGCAATTGGGCTCGGGAGGATCGAATGCTGACGCGACTGAGGGTTCAGGGATTCAAGAACCTGGTCGATGTCGATCTGCGCCTCGGGCCCTTCACTGTCATTGCCGGCCCCAATGGTGTCGGGAAGTCGAATCTATTCGACGCGATTCAACTATTAAGCACTCTGGCGGACAAGCCAATCCTGGATGCCAGCACGGGCGTGAGGCAGGAAACCAGCAGCGCTAATGCCACTCGGATCTTCACCCAAAGCCCAAGTGGCCAGCAGGACTCCATGCTTTTCGTGGCCGAAATGCTGGTGGGACCTACGGTCCGTGATGATTTGGATCAAGAAGCGAGCCCCTCGGCACGTCACCTTCGGTACACGCTCGAACTACGGTATTCCCAACGACCCGAGTCTGTTGTCCCTCGGATTGAAATTGTGAACGAATCCCTGGATTACCTGAATCGTGACGAATCCACAGCTGGACTGCCATTTGCCAAGAAGAAAAACAAGTGGCTGAAGTCCGTCCAAGGCGGTATCCGGACCCGCTCATTCATCAGCACCTACCACAGGGATGACGAAATCTACATCAAGATCCATGAGGATAGTGGCCACCAGGGACATCCAAGAGAACTCAGGGCCTCCTCCTTGATGCGCACGGTCCTTTCGACCATCAACTCGGTGGAAAATCCCACGATCCTCGCTGCCCGCAGGGAGATGCAGTCATGGAAACTTCTTCAATTGGAACCTTCCCGGTTGCGTACCCCCAGCGAATGGCGTGATAGGGCGGTGGTCGGGCTTGATGGGACGGGGCTTCCCGCAACCCTTAACCGCCTGCTTCGGGATTCGAATCAAGATGCCGAGGAAGTCGAAGCTCGGTTGGTCTCCAGGCTTTTCGAACTGATTGGCGACATTCGACACCTATGGATCGACCAGGATGACAAGCGGGAAACGTACACCATCCTGGTGAGGTTCAAGAATGGCCTGACACTCCGGGCGCGCGATCTTTCAGATGGGACGTTACGCTTCCTTGCCCTGGCAACCCTTGAGGCGGATCCGACCTGGGAGGGGCTTCTCTGCATGGAGGAACCGGAAAACGGAATTCACCCATTGCGAATTCCCGCCATGCTCAGGCTCCTGCGGGGGATTGCCGTGAGCCTCGAGCATCCCGTGGACGGGGACAATCCCCTGCGCCAGGTCATCGTGAATACGCATAGCCCGGAAGTCGTTGGCCTTGCTCCCGATGCCGCGGTCCTGGTAGCTGTCCCAGGATGGGGAGCCTCCGAGGACCGAGTGGTTCCATCTGTGGAATTCCGGCCGCTCCAGGGCACATGGCGAGATTCGGCAAATGCCCGGTATTCGACCAAATCCCAGATACTCGAATACCTGGATGCGATTCACAAGGCCTTGGATGAGAATGACCAGGGATTCGACCCCAATTCCATCCCCGTGGCAGGAAGACCTGAAATCCGGTCCCTGTTCGCGGAGGTTGAGTGATGGATCTGATTCGCGGAACCCTTGTGTGTGATGGTTCAAGTGATCAGATGCTCATCCCGATTCTGCATTGGTTGTTCGAGCAGAATGGGCTCGAGGCCGTTGAAATAGTTCGACCAAGGCTTGGAGGGGGGCGAAATCCCCCGAGAACGCTGGCCGAGAGAATAAGCGCAGCCGTTGCTCTTGCACCATGCGACCTGCTGTTTGTTCACCGCGACGCCGAGGGCGTCCAGGTCTCCCTTCGGGACGAGGAAATAGCCATAGAAATTCAAAAGGCCCAGCCTCTACCCCCACATGTTCCCGTCATTCCAATTCGTATGTCCGAGGCTTGGCTTCTTTTCGATGAAAAAACCCTGCGGCGTGTGGCGGGTAAGCCAAACGGCAAGGTGCCACTGGATTTCCCAAGAATTGGCCAATTAGAAAATCTATTGGATCCAAAGAAATTACTCTTGGACCTTCTGGTCAAGGCGAGCGAACTCAATGGCAGGCGCTTGGACCGATTCAAGGCTGAAGCCCATTCCAAAATCCTTCAGTTGGCCGAATTTATTCCCGATTTCAGCCCCATCAGGAATTTGACCGCCTTCCAGAAGATGGAGCAAAACTTCATGAATGCGATAGGTTCGCTTGAGCTGATCCGTCTATAGGTTAAAAAATATCAGGCCGAATAAATGGTTTTGCCGGGCCATCGAAACGCCAGGCCCCTTCCGGATCGGTTTATGCGATCAAAAAGCCTGGAAGCGCCGAGCAAGCTGAGCGACGCTGAGTGCGCAGAGGTGATTCGATGAGGGAAGCGTCCGGACCTCGCTAGTTGTTATAAAGATTCAGCGAACTCCGTAATCGGAACTGCCGACAGTGTCTAAAACTGATCGCGGAAGATCGTCATCTTCTTGCCAGTGAAGGTGTCGATCCCTTCGGTTCCGCCGATGCAGACCTGCGCGGAGCGGTTCTGGACCACCCAGGCAGCCTGGTGCTCCTGCCCGCCCTCGGGAAGCTGGACACTGCCCACGATCTGCAAACGCAGATCCCCGGCGCCAGCGCCGGCGCTGTGTTCCGCGATCCAAGCCAGTTCTTCCTCATCCCGGATTTCCGGCACCCGGCAGCCATACTGGTCGTAGAGCGTGAAGGTCAGCTCCTCCTCGCCGGCATTGGTGACCACGGCCATGTCCCCCGGGAACAGGTGGATGGTGCACGGTCCGGTGATCAGGCTGTCCTTCGGCTCACCGCCCAGGGCCCCGAACGTGGCGGTGCGGGTGATCCTGCCGCCCGCGATGTAGGTGACGGTGGTGCGACCCTGCACCGCTTCGGTGGATTGCAGGACCCACTGGCCCTTCGAGTCGTTGTGGATGAACGCAGGTGTGGCGGCCTGGAGCTGCGTGGCACCCAGGACCAGAAGGCCCAGCAGGGCTGTTTTGATGGTTTGGTTCAAGGCCGTTCTCCGGTATGGATGAATCCATACCGAAGCAGTGTCGGCAATTTATGAATAGTTTCCAGCGCCCCTCGAATTGGGGCATATCGTCGCATGGGGGACCCGGCGCTACCCCTCGGCCCGGATCAGCAGCGAGGTGTTGATGCCGCCGAAGGCGAAGTTGTTGTTCATGAAGATCGGCCCCTCGGGCACCCGCCCGGCCCCGGCCAGGTAGCCCAGCTCGGCGCAGGCGGGGTCCACGTTCGTCAGGTTCAGGGTCGGCGCCACCCAACCCCGGCGGGTCATCTCGATGCCCAGCCAGGCCTCGATGGCGCCGCAGGCCCCCAGGGTGTGCCCCAGGTAGCTCTTGAAGGAGGTCACCGGCACGGCCCGGCCGAAGGTCGCCCGGGTGGCGTGGCTTTCGGCCCGGTCACCGTACTCGGTGGCGGTGCCGTGGGCGTTCACCCAGTCCACCGCCTCGGGCGGCAGCTCCGCGTCGCGCAGGGCCAGCCGCATGGTAGCGGTCATGGTCTTCTGCTGGGGCTGGGTGATGTGGACCCCGTCCGAATTGGTGCCGAAGCCCAGGATCTCGGCGTAGATGGTGGCGCCCCGGGCCAGGGCCCGCTCCCGCTCCTCCAGGACCAGGGTGCAGGCCCCCTCCCCCAGCACCAGCCCGTCCCGGTCCCGGTCGAACGGGCGGGGCGTGGCGGCGGGCTGGTCGTTGCGCACACTGGTGGCGTAGAGGGTGTCGAAGATGGCCGCGCTGCAGAAGGTCAGCTCGTCGGTGCCGCCCGCCACCATCGCCTCCTGCAGGCCGTAGCGGATGGACTCGTAGGCGAACCCGATCGCCTGACTGGCCGAGGTGCAAGCGCTGCTGGAGGGGATGATCCGGCCCTGGATGCCGAAGAACAGCCCGATGTTCACCGCGGCGGTGTGGCTCATGAACTGGATGTAGCCGGTGGCGCTGATCCCGGTGGCCCGACCCTGGGCCAGGCTCCGGCCCATGGCCAGCATGGGTTCCAGGCTGCCCGAGGAGGAGCCGTAGGCCACGCCCATGGCGCCGCCGCCCAGGAAGGGATCACCGATCAATCCGGCGTCCTCCAGGGCGCGCTCCGTGGCCCGCACCCCCATGAGCGCCACCCGGCCCATGGCCCGGGTGAGCTTGCGCGGATAGCTGGCCGGGGTCTGGAAGTCCGGCAGCGGCGCCCCCAGGCGGGTCTGGAGATCCTCGTAGGCCGCCCACTCGGGCATGGTCCGCACCCCGCTCTGGCCGGCCCGGAGCGCGGCCTCCACCGTCCCGTAGCTGTCCCCGAGCGACGTCAAGGCGCTCATACCTGTCACCACCACTCTTCGCCGCAACCCGTCCTCCGGATATCCATGATTGGGATATCCTCTCACGGCCTCAGATCATCCCCCCATTGACGCCGATCACCTGGCGCGTGATGTAGCCCGCCGCCGGCGAGAACAGGAACCCGGTCAGGGCCGCCACGTCCTCCGGCCGGCCCACCCGCCCCATGGGCACCGCCTGGAGCGCCCGGTCCCGTTCCAGCCCCTCCAGCATCCCCGATTCGATCAGCCCCGGGGCCAGGCAGTTCACCGTGATGCCCCGGCCGGCCAGCTCCACCGCCAGGGCCTTGGCGGCGCCGATGAGGCCGGCCTTGGCGGCGCTGTAGTTCACCTGGCCGCGGTTGCCGATCACCCCGGAGACCGAGGCGATGGCGACGATCCGGCCGCCCTTGCGGGTGCGGATCATGGGCATCATCAGCGGATGGACGCAGTTGAAGAAGCCGTTCAGGCTGGTGTCCAGCACCAGGTCCCAGTCCAGCTCCGACAGGGCCGGAAAGGCGTTGTCCCGGGTCACCCCCGCGTTGCATACGACCCCGTAGTAGGGGCCCGCCGCCGCCACCCGGGCCTCCAGGGCGTCCCGGGCCGCGGCCCGGTCGGTGACATCGAAGCACAGCACGTCCGCCACCCCGCCCGCGGCCGCGATCTCGGCGGCCAGGGCCGCGGCCGCGGCCTCCCGGCGGCCATGCACGGTGACCGCGAAGCCGTCCCGGGCCAGTTGCAGGGCGATGGCCCGGCCGATGGGACCGGTGGCGCCGGTGACCAGCACCCGGTCGGGGCCGGCCGGATCGGCCTGGGCGCCCCCGTTCTGGGCGTTCGGGTGGCTGGACTGGGCGGGACGGATCATGGTCGACTCCGGAAGTACGCCCCGGTCACCGGGGTTCGAACACCTTCAGGATGGCATGGGCCAGTTCGGCCCCGTCACAGCGCAGCACGCAGGCGAAGGCGCTCAGCCCGCCGGGATCGGCGAACTGCAGGCGGACCTCCACCTCCAGCAACGCGCCGGCCGGGAAGGCCGCGACCGTGCAGGCGTACTTCCGGGTGCCCAGCAGGTAGCCGGGCCTGGGGGCGCCGCCCTGCTGCTGGTGCCGGCTGCCGCTGTAGGCCGCGATGCTCTGGGCCATGAGCTCCAGGCCGAACCAGGCCGGCATGGCGCCACCCGCGTCGGCAATCGCGTCCGGATTCGCGTACCATGCCCCGCCATCCACCCGGGTTTCGGTGGTGCAGCCGTCGGCATCCAGCCGGGTCAGCGTCCCGATCAGCAGCAGCGGCGGCCGGTGCGGCACCAGGTCCCCCGCCGGCACGCCGCTCCCGGGGCCCGCCCCCGGCCGCTCCGGGCCGGTCACGACCGCCCTCCCGGCCGCAGGGCCACCCAGGACAACAGGATGCTGGCGGCCACCCCCAGCGCCAGGGTCAGGCCGAATCCGCCCAGCGCCGGGGTGTGACTGAAGGCCAGCAGCCCGTATGAGATCAAGGTGGCGCACGCGGCCAGCAGCACGCCCAGGAGGGCCGAAGGATCCTGGATGCCGCCCGCCTCCAGGAACACCGTGTAGTCCACCCCGAACCCCAGCAGCAGGATCAGGGCCATGACCGTGAACAGGGTGACCGGCGCCCCTGCCAGCGCGCACCCACCCAGGGCGGCCAGCATGGCCAGGCAGGGCGGCGCCACCATGGCCGAACCGGCCCGGAAGCCGCGCCACAGCCCCAGCAGCAGCCAGACCAGCACCACGGCCGCGGCCAGGGCCCAGCCGGCGATGCGCCGGTAGTGGCCGAGCAGTTCGCTGACGCTCCGGGCCTTGTCCACCAGGGTCACCCCCGGCAGGCCGGCCGCGGCGGCCCGCAGCCGGCCGGAATCCGGGGCGCCCAGCGGCAGCACCACCGAACCCAGGCCGTGGACGGTGGGGCCCAGCCACAGGATCCGGAACGGGGTGGCGAAGGGGGTGGCCAGGAAGGCCGCCACGGTCAGCGGCCGCCCGGCGGCAGCGGCCAGATCCGCGCCCAGGGCGGCCCGCGCCTGGGGCCGGAAGCCCACCTGGGTCATGGCCCGGTCCAGGCCCGGCCACAGGGCCCGCTGGCGGGCCAGGGCGGCCTCCTGGACGGCCGGAGGCGGCACGAAACAGGACACGGCCTGGATTCCTGTCAGGCCGCTATCGGCGCCCAGCCCTGCCAGCCGCTGACGGAGCGCCGTCTCCCGCGCCAGCACGGTCCCCTCGTCGGCCCCCTCCACCAGGAAGAACGCCCCGTTGTTGGACAGGCCGGTGAGCCCGCGGATGGCCTCCTCCTGGACCAGCAGTTCCCGGGAGGGCCGGATCAGGCCCTGCACATCGTCGTCCACCCGCGCCCGGGTGGCGCCCAGGGCCAGCGCCAGCGCCAGCAGTCCCAGCGCCAGCGGCGCCCGGGGCCGGCTGGCCAGGCGAGAGCAACCGCCCAGCAGCCGCCGCATCCGCGCCAGCAGCGCCGGGCGCGGCGGCCCGGGCCGGGAAAGCCAGTCGGGCAGCACCAGCACCACCGTGAGGAAGGCGGCGCCCAGCCCGACGATGGAGAACACGGCGATCTGGCGCAGGCCAGGAAAGGGGGCGGCCAGCAGCGCCGAGTAGCCCAGCAGGGTGGTGCCCAGGCCGATGAGCAGGGCTGGCATCAGCCTGCGCAGCACCGGCCGCGGCGCCCAGTCCGGTCCCGCCCCCAGCTGGTGGGCGAAGTACAGGAACGAATAGTCCACCGCCACCCCCAGCACGCTGGCGCCGCAGGCCAGGGTCAGCAGGTAGATCCGGCCGAAGATCAGCAGGCAGGCGCACATGGCGGACACCAGGCCCGCCGCCACGCAGGCCAACCCCAGCAGCAGGTGCCGGGCGGAACGGAACACGGCCAGGTACAGGCCGAAGATGCACAGCATGGACAGCAGGGAGAACAGGTTGGCCTCCCGCTCCGCCGCGCGGCGGGCATCGGCCGCGTAGAACACCAGGCCGGTGCGCAGGATCCGCGCCTCGGGCCAGGCGCCGCGCAGCTCGCCCTGGGCGGCACGGAACGCGGCCACCACCCGGTCCTGGACGACGGGATCGTAGGCGGAGCCGGCCAGGCCGCCGCTGATGAGGATGTTCAGCCCGTCCGGGGCCGGGATGGTCAGGAACTGGTCGCGCAGTTCCAGGTGCAGGGAGGCGAAGGGCAGTGCGGACAGGAAGGGCTCCATCTGGCCCAGCGGGTCCTGGGCCGCGGCCACCCCACCCAGCCCGCCCTGGGGCGAGGCCAGGCGCGCCTCCAGCCGGGCCTTCAGGACCGCCGGCCCCGGCACCGGGCCGCCGCCGGCCGGCAGCCGGAAGCGGTAGCCGGTGTAGAACCGGGTCAGGCTGGCCGGATCGGCCTGGACCTCCGGGGGCAGCCTGGACTGCACCTCCTGGAAGGCCCCGGACCGGGCCAGGACCTCCGCCATGCGGAGCGCCGCGGCCTGGCTCCGGGCTTCGTCCCCGGCCCGCACCAGGACCATGGCCCGGTCGCCGGTGGCCCGGGCCAGGGCGCGGATGGCCGCCTCGGCCACCGGATTCCGCTCGGTGTCGGGCAGCATGGCCAGCAGATCGGTCTGTACCGCCCCGCCGCGCAGGCAGCGCCAGCCGCCGTAGCCGGCCATGAGCAGCAGGCAGCACACCCAGATCCAGCCCCGGCGCCGCACGGCTCAGGCCTCCGGCCGGGGGTCGGTGGCCGCGAAGCGGGCCGCTCCCGTGGAGCGCACCACCCCTTCCACCAGGTATTTGAAGCGCAGCATGCCACCCCCTGGAGCCCCTTCAGCGACCGGATCCGGCGCCCAGCCCAGCTGGAGCTCCACCCGCTCCCCGGGCCGGATCAGCCCCAGGAACTTCACCTGGTCCAGGCCGCAAAAGCGGCCCAGGGGACCGAAGGCCTCGGTGCCGAAGCGGATCGCCCAGTCCACCTGGACCACCCCCGGCAGGATCGGATCCCCGGGGAAATGGCCCTGGAACGCCAGCAGGTCCGGATCCAGGGCCAGGGTCAGGGCCAGGCCGCGGATCCTGGCCGGGCCCTCGCCCGCGCCCGGCGCCTGCGGGCCGGGCACCCGGGCCAGGACAGTGGGCAGCTGGGGCAGCGGGGACGCCATGGCCGGACCGGTCACCGGGCCCGGAACATGGCGTGCACCGTCTCCACCACATCGTTCACGGTGCGCACGTGCTTGAACGCCTCGGCCTTGACCCGCTGCCCGGTGAAACCCTGCAGCTGGATGGCCAGCTCGACCGCGTCGATGCTGTCCAGATCCAGGTCGGTGAACAACTGAGCTTCAGGTGTGATGTCCTTGGGGTCCAGCTGGAAGGACTCCACCAGAATCTCCCGCAGTCGGTTCAGGATGTCTTCCTTGCTGGGTTCCATACACTTCCTTGTCGTAGTAGCCTTCCAGGCCCGCGTTGAGCCGGCGGACCGCCTGATGCGTCGTGTCGCGGTCCGAGGCCGCGCGTTCCAGACCCGCGCCAGCTCCGACCCGGACCCGGAACCGGCAGGTTGCCAAAGGCACATGGTACCACCGGTGGCCGGGCCCCAGCAGGTCCGGCACGCAGGACAGCACCAGGGGCACCGTCCGGGCCCCGGTGCGGCAGGCCAGGTGGGCCCAGCCGCGCTGGAAATGGAACGGCTGGCCCGGCCGGCTCCGGGTCCCTTCCGGGAACAGCACCAGGGTGAGCCCGGCGCCCAGCGCCGCCTGCGCCGCCTCCAGGACCGCCTCCGGGTCGCCGGCGGGGAAATGACCGGCGGCCCGGACCATGGCCCCGAACCAGGGACTGGCGGCCACCGCGGGTTTCACCAGGCAGACCGCGTCGGGCAGGAAGCCCAGGAGCACCACCACATCCAGGTAGGAAGGGTGGTTGCATACCACCAGCGCGCCCGCCAGCGGCCCCGCTCCGTCCAGCTCCACCTGGACCCGCAGGATACCGGTGGCGTCCAGGACTCCCAGGAAGCCCCGGAAGGCCCAGCGGATCAGGGTGCCGGTCCGGCGCCGCAGTCCGGCCCGGCCGCCCGGGAGCAGCCGCAGCACCGGCAGCACCAGCCAGGAACCGGCCAGCCCCCCCAGGCCCAGCAGGCCGAACAGCGTACCGCTCACCAGGAGCTTCCAGGCCCGGCGGAACGGCGCGTGCTGGCGGATGCGGAGGGGCGGCATGGGGACTCGACCGGTCTGGGGCTGGCCCGCCCCGGCGGCCCGGGCGGAAACTCCAGGAGAGATGGACTAGACTTCATGTCCGGGCTCTGCCCGGGCATGAAGTGGGGGTGTGGGGGGACGGAGAGCGAGCAACGCGAGCGCGCGGTCCCACCACCAACATATCAGGGTCTGTTCGGTATGTGGGAGGCCCTGGGATGAGGATACTGGAGTACCGGTGGCACCGCCGGCCGGACTTCCCGGCCCTGAATCCCGCCCTCTAGGATCTCCCCATGCTTTTCCTCCTGGCACCCGCCCACCTGATGGCCCTGGTCGCCTTCCCGCTGGCCGTGCTGCTGCTGTGGCTGGCCCCCGGATGGGCGGCGGCGCCCCTGCTGGTGTTCGTGGCCTGCTGCCTGCTTGCGCCCATGCTTCCGGCGGCCCGGTTCTACCTGCCCATCATCAGCCGCGCGGCCAGAAGGCTGCGGACCGGACGGTCCGGCCGTGGCGTGGCCCTGACCTTCGACGACGGACCGGACCCGCAGGTGACCCCCCGGGTGCTGGACCTGCTGGACCGGTACCAGGCCCGGGCCACCTTCTTCGTCATCGGCGCCAAGGCCGCGCGGCATCCGGAACTGGTCCGGGAGCTGACCGCCCGGGGCCACACGGTGGGCAACCACAGCCAGACCCACCCGCCGTTCCTGATGCTGCAGGGCAAGCGCGCCATCGCCCGGGAAGTGGTCCTGGCCCAGGCGGCGATCCGGGCCGCCGGAGCCGAGCCGCTGGCCTTCCGGCCGCCGGTGGGCATCACCAGCCCCGATCTGTGGCGGGTGCTGGCCGGCCAGGGCCTGGCCTGCGTCAACTTCAGCTGCCGGGCCCGGGACCTGGGCAACCGGCGGGTGCCCGGCCTCGCCGGCCGGATGCTGGCCACGGTCCGCGCCGGCGATATCCTGCTGCTGCACGACACCCGGCCGCACCGGGTGCCGGTGGAGGCCCTGCTGGCCGAATTCGAGCGCCTGCTCCAGGGCCTGGCGGACCGGCAGGTGCCAGTGCGGCCCCTGGCCGAGCTGCTGGGCCGGGAGGTCCTGGACGGGCCCGGCGCGCCGCCCAGGGCCGACGTGGTGCTCACCCTCGGCCGCGCCGGGTTCCGGCGCTGGCTCCGGCTGGGGCGGGCGATGGGCGAGGGGATCCGGCTGGCGCCGCCGGCCCGGGTCCTGCTGGCCGGGGATGCGGCGCAGGTGTTGGGTAATGCTGGTTGGCTGTCCGGTGAAACTGTTCGGTTGCCTGGTGAGGCGGACCGGCTGTCCGATGAAGCGAACGATGGAACGCCCAACCGTTGGCCGCCCCGGGGAGGTCCGGCCGCCCGTTGCCTCCGGCTGCTGAAAGCCTGGATGGGCGGCGGCCTGGTCGTGGCCCTGCTGCCCCGGGGCAAAGCCTGATGCGGGTGCTGGTGGTGATCCCGGTCTACAACCACGCGGCGACGCTGCGCGCGGTGGCGGAAGCGGCCCTGCGGGAGGGCCACCCGGTCCTGGTGGTGGACGACGGCAGCACCGACGGCAGCCTCGAGGCGGTGGCGGGCCTGGAGCTGCACCGCCTGCGCGGCGCCCGCAACCGGGGCAAGGGCCACGCGCTGCTGGCCGCGGCCGCCTGGGCCGAGCGGCACGGCTTCGACGCGCTGCTCACCCTGGACGCCGACGGCCAGCATGATCCTTCCGACTGCGGTGCGCTCCTGGCGGCGGCGCGGCAGCTCCCTTCCGACTGCGGTGCGCTCCTGGCGGCGGCGCGGCAGTTCCCCTCCGACTGTGGTGCGCTCCTGGCGGCGGCGCCGGCGGCCTGGCCAGCCATCATCGTGGGCGCCCGGATCATGGCCCCGGACCGCACGCCCCGGGCCAGCCGCTTCGGCCGCGCCTTTTCCAATTTCTGGGTGCGGCTGGAGTGCGGCCAGCGGCCGGAGGACACCCAGAGCGGATTCCGCCTGTACCCGGTGGCCTTCCTGCGCTCCCGGCGCTTCTTCACCCGCCGCTACACGTTCGAGATCGAGGTGCTGGTGCGCGCGGCCTGGGCCGGGCTGCCTCTGCGCTCCGTCCCGGTATCGGTCTACTACCCGCCCGGGGCCGCCCGGATCTCCCACTTCCACCAGGTCTGGGACAACCTGCGCCTGACCGGGCTGCACACGGCCCTGATCGTCCGCTCGCTGCTGCCCTGGCCGCACCGGCGGCTGCTGCCCGCCCCGCCGCGTCCGGTCGGGGCGCGGGCGCGGCTGCGCTCGGCCAGGGTCCAGCTCGGGCAGCTGGCCAGCGAACACAACAGCCCCGGGGAACTGGCCGTGGCGGTGGGCTCGGGCATCTTCCTGGGCGCCCTGCCGATCATGCCGTTCGGCCTGGTCACCATCTGCTACGTGCACCAGAAGCTCCACCTGAACAAGCTGGCCGGGGCCCTGGCCAGCAACCTGAGCATCTTCCCGTTCGTGCCCTTCCTGTGCATGGAGACCGGCCACCTGCTGCTGTACCACCACCTGTGGACCGCGTTCAACCGGACCACCCTGCTGTACCAGCTGCACCACCGGCTATGGGAATGGCTGATCGGAGCCTTGCTCATCGGCCCGCCCCTGGGCGCGGCCGGGGCGCTGCTGACCTACCTCGGCCTCCGGGCCGGAAGCCGCGCCGGCGCGGGAGATTCGGACCAGGGTCCGGACGGCTGATGATAATCTGGGTGAGTACACCATTCGGAATGCAGCAGCCACCGGAGGCGCCCCCATGTCCAGCACCGTCGAAGCCATCCTTGCCGAAAGCAAGAAGCGCATGAAGTCGTCCATCGAGACCCTGAAGAAGGACATGGCCACCGTGCGCACCGGCCGCGCCAACGCCGGCATCCTGGACTCGCTGCACGTGGATTACTACGGCTCGATGATGCCGCTGAACCAGATCGCCGGGGTGAGCGTGCCCGAGGCCTCCATGCTGGTGATCACCCCCTTCGACAAGAAGGCCATCAAGGCCATCGAGACCGCCATCCTGAAGTCCGAACTGGGCCTGAACCCGGCCAACGACGGCAACGTGATCCGCCTGCCCATCCCGCCCCTGAACGAAGAGCGGCGGCGCGACCTCACCCGGGTGGTGAGCCGCATGGGCGAGGAGATCAAGACCGCCGTGCGCAACGTGCGCCGGGACGCCAACGAGGACGTCAAGCGCCTGGAAAAGGACAAGACCACCCCCCTGAGCGAGGATGCCGCCAAGAAGGCCCTGGAGCTGATCCAGAAGGCCACCGACGAGACCATCCGCGAGATCGAGGAGACGGTGAAGCACAAGGAAGCCGAGATCATGCACGTCTGACCTCCGGGTCCTGGAGGTTTCATTGCTGCAGTTTGGCATCCTGGGCCTGGCCCCCCTGCACTTCCTGGCCCTGCCCCCGCTGCACCTCATGGCCATGCTCCTGGTGGCCTCGCTTCTGGCCGGCTTCGTGGACGCGGTGGTGGGCGGCGGCGGCCTGATCACCATCCCGGCGCTGATGCTGGGCCTGCCCGCCGGTACCCCCATCACCACCATCCTGGGCACCAACAAGGTGGTGGCCTGCACCGGCACCACCGTCGCCGCCGGCCAGTTCCTCCGGGCCCGGGTGATCCGCTGGCAGGAGATGGTGCTGCCGGTGGTCTGCGCCATGGGCGGCGCCGCCGTGGGGGTGGCCCTGGCCTATTTCCTGTCCGGCCGCTACGAGTCCATGTTCCGTCCGGGAATGCTGGTGCTGATGCTGGCCATGCTCGCCTTCACCCTGCTCCGGCCGGACATCGGCAAGCTGCACGCGCCCCGGCACGCCCTGGGCCACCAGCGGGCCCTGGCCGCCGGCATTTCCGCCCTGCTCGGCTTCTACGACGGCTTCTTCGGCCCGGGCACCGGCTCCATCCTGATCTTCCTGTTCGTGGCGGTGCTGGGCTTCGACTTCCTGCGCGCCTCGGCGCTCTCCAAGAGCGTGAACTGGGCCTCCAACATCGCCTCCCTGTGCCTGTTCGTGGCCCGCGGCAGCTGGCTGCCCATGGTGGCCATCACCATGGCCATGGCCAACGGCGTGGGCGGCTCCCTGGGCGCGCGCACCGCCCTGGCCAAGGGCAGCGGCTGGGTGCGGGTGATGTTCATCGGCGTGGTGCTGGCCCTGGTGCTGCGGCTGGGCTGGCAGATGCTGCGGGGCTGAGCATTTAGAACCTTGTGAAGTCACCTCCAGGCATCCTGGTCCCATGCTTCAAAGAAGGTTTCTTGAGGACCGGGATGAAGCCCGGGGCCTTCGGGGCGGTTCTCTGGGGGGTCGCGACCCGGTGTTCAGAGGTCCCAGCAAGGGTAAAGAAAGCCATCATAGTCTTAAGTTCCATCGCCTGGGCGTTCACCTCCTCGGAGGTGGAGGCCAGTTCCTCCGAGGCTGCGGCGTTCTGCTGGACGGACTGGCTGATCTGGTTGATGGCGCTGTCGATCTGGGTTACCCCGGAATTCTGTTCGGCCGAGGCGGCCGCGATCTCCTGCACCAGGTCCGCCGTCTTCTGGATGGAGGGAACAATGGCCTCCAGGAGACCTCCAGCCCGTTCCGCCAGCCCGACGCTTTGGACGGCCAGTTGGCTGATCTCCTCCGCCGCCACCTGGCTACGTTCGGCCAGTTTGCGCACTTCCGCAGCGACCACGGCGAAGCCCTTGCCATGCTCTCCGGCCCGGCCCGCCTCGATGGCGGCGTTCAAGGCCAGGAGGTTGGTCTGGTAGGCGATTTCGTCGATGATGGAGATCTTCTTGGCGATCTGCTTCATGGCGGCCACGGTCTCGCGCACCGCCAGGCCGCCCTCCACGGTCTCGCTAGACGTCTTGTTGGCGATATCGCCGGTAACCTTGGCGTTTTCGTTGTTCTGGGCAATGGATGCGGTCATCTGTTCCATGGAGGCGCTGGTCTCCTCGACGCTCGCCGATTGCTCGGCGGCACCCTGGCTCAGGGATTGGGCCGTGGCGCTGACCTGCTCCGATGCGGACACCATGTTCTGGGCGGCTTCCAGCACGTCGGCGATGGTCGAGGCCAGTTTGTCGAGGGTCGTATTGGATGCGACCTTCAGGCGGTTGAACTGGCCCTGGAAGTCCGCGGTGATGCGCTCGGTCAAGTCTCCCTGGGCCGCAGCCTCCAGCACCCGCACCATGTCGTCGATGGTCGAGCCGAGCTGGTCCGCCGTGTGGTTGACGGCGTTGCGCAGGGTCTGGAGATCGCCCTGGTAATCCATGGAAATCCTGGCCGTCAAATCGCCATGTTCCATCGCCCCCATGACCCGCTGGACTTCCTTGACGGGACCGATCACGGCATCCAGGGTTTCGTTGACACCCTGGATGATCTTGCGGAAATCACCCTGGTGCTTGGACGCGTCGGCCCGGGTCGCCAGCTTGCCCTCCAGGGCGGCCTTGGCGAGCAGATCGGCATCCAGCACAAGGGCCTGGACGTTGCGCTTGAGCAGTACCAACCATTCGTGGATCTGGTCATCGCCGGAGGCTTTGGCCATTTCCACCGCCATGTCGCCGTTGGCGATCCTGGTGACATAGGCGATCAGGTCAGACAGCCAGGCATGCACCCCGTTGATCGCCTGCTTCATCTGCTCATGGTCGCCCTTGCAGGCGATGGTCACCTGCTGCCGCAGATCACCGCCGCGGATCAGCCGCAGGATGCGGTTGCCCTCGCCAATGGGAATCAGGATCGCGTCCAGCATCTGGTTGACGCCACCCACCACCTCGGCGTAGGCACCCTTGAAGTGCTCCGGCTTGCCGCGCTCGGACAGTTGCCCTTCGGTGGATGCGACGGTCAGCCGCTGGAGCTCCTTCTGCAGCCCCTGAAGGGTCGTGGCTACGTTGTTGACCGCCTGTTTCATCTTCTCGTGGTCGCCCCGGTAGGTCTGGGTGATCAGTTCGTCGATCTGGCCGGCGGAGACCCGCGCAAGGATGCGGTTGCCTTCGCCGATGGGAAGGAGGATCGCGTCGAGCATCTGGTTGACGCCACCCACCACCTCGGCATAGGCCCCCTTGAACTGCTCCGGCTTCCCGCGCTCGGACAGCTGCCCTTCGGTGGACGCGAGGGTCAGCCTTTGGAGTTCCTTCTGCAGCCCCTGCAGGGTCGTGGCCACGGTGTTGACGGCCTGTTTCATATTTTCGTGGTCGCCACGGTAGGTCTGGGCGATCAGCTCGTCGATCTTGCCGGCGGAAACCTGCGCGAGGATGCGGTTGCCTTCGCCAATGGGAAGCAGGATCGCGTCGAGCATCTGGTTGACGCCACCCACCACCGCGGCATAGGCGCCCTCGAACTGCTCCGGCTTGCCACGCTCGGACAGTTGCCCTTCGGTGGATGCGACGGTCAGCCGCTGGAGTTCCTTCTGCAAGCCAAGCAGGACATCGACGACCTTGACCAGGCTCTTCGCCACCACATCCTGTTCCGAGCGGACTTGGACTTTGACCGACAGGTCACCGCCAGCGATGGCTTCCGCCGAGTTCGCCAAGGTCCGCTGGGACTGGAGAACATGGATAAAGGCCGGGGTAAGCTCGTCCTGGCCGTCCTTCGGGGTCAGGACCGTGCTCAGGTCGCCATTGGCGATCTGCTTCAGCGTGCCCAGAGCGTTGACCTGGAGGTCCTCCGCCAAGGCATCCATCGCGCCTGCCAATTCGCCGATCTCGTCCTGCCGGACCATCTGCAGCCGCAGGCCCAGGTGGCCCTGGACCATTTCCTTCATCATCCGGACCCCCGCGACCAGGGGGGCGGTGAGGCTGCGGGCAAGGAGGCTGCCGATGGCGATGACCAGGAGGATGCCCGCCAGGGTAGCGATGATGGCAGAGGTCCGGGCGGAACCGATGGCTTCCAGGCCGCTGGCGCGCAACTGCAACCCTTTCTCGGTTTCTGTGTTCTGGAGCTTGCCGAACGCGTCCAGCATGGCGACCCGGGAGGTGACCCCAGGACTGCCTGCCATCAGGAGCCGGGTCGCAGCCTTATCGTTCCCGGCCCGGAGCAGATCCTTGATCTCGTCGGTGGCATGAAGGTAGGCCGACCAGTTCTTGTCGAAGGCATCCAGCTCTTCCTTCTCTTCCTTGCTGAGATTGCCGAGGCTGAAGTCCTTCATCGCCTTATCCGTGGCCACAACATCCGCCTGCAAGTCGCGCTCGGTCGCACTGCGCAGTTCCGGAACGAAGACGTACTTGTAGATGTCCCCGCGCAACGTGAGCATGGCGCTTTGCGCGTTCGCCAGCTGGGTGCTGGGAACCATGGCCTTATCGTATATATCCTTCAAATTGCCGCCGATTGCAGTTGTGCTCAGGTATCCAAACACGGCTATGAAAATGATGATAAACGCTGCCGCGCAGGAACTTCCCATGAGCTTGGAGCCGATCTTGAGGTTGTCGAGGGCCTTCACGGGGTTCCTCCCTGATGAAATGGCTTGGTGGATGGATGGGTGCAAGAAGCTTTCCCGCATTCCCCATGGTAATCGTGGTGGATATACCCGGGCACACCAGAACCGGGCTCAGCATGAAAACCCTGGGCAGCAAACCGCTCTCCATTCACCAGAACTTGGCGAAAGGAGTTATTATTCTCACAACCCAGACGCTCCGCCACAAAAGCTCGCAGGCCAGGTGCAGACATTCTTGCATGCAATGCCAGAAACGTAAGCGTTTTTTCCTGAAAGCGGCTACAAGCAGTTACTCACGGTCCAGGCTGTCGCTCCGCCCCCCCCGCTCCCGCATCCGGGAACGGCCAACCCAGCGCCCGGGCCGGCTCCAGCACGAAGGACCGCTGGGCGGCCCGGGGGTGCGGCAGCTCCAGGGTCAGTTCCGGACCCAGTGCGCCCAGATCGGCCGGCGCCGGCCAGCGCCAGAAGCCCTGCACACCCGCCACGGCGATCAGGTCCAGGTCCAGGGTGCGCGGGGCGTTGCGGCCCAGGCCGCGGTCCCGGCCCAGGCGCAGCTCGGCCCGCAGCAGGGCCTCCAGCAGGGCGCAGGGGTCGGTGCCGGCGGTCTCCAGCATGGCCACGGTGTTCAGGTAGTCCGGGCCCACCCCGGTCACGTCCGGGGTGGCCGGCCACAGGGGCGAAACCGTCACCGTCCCCAGTTCGGCCAGGGCCTGCAGGCCCCGTTCCAGGTGGCGCCGGCGCTCGCCCAGATTGGAGCCCAGGGCCACCAGGGCCAACATCGCCTAGCCCTTCTTCCCGTGCTCGGCCGCCACCACCGTGCGGATGCCGCCGCGGATCAGGAAGTCGCCCTCCACCCGCAGCCACTGGGGCGCCAGCAGCGCCACCAGATCGTCCAGGATCTGGTTGGTGACCGCCTCGTGGAAGGCGCCCCGGTCCCGGTAGCTCCACAGGTAGAGCTTCAGCGACTTGGACTCCACGCACAGCTGGTCGGGGATGTAGGTGATGCGCAGATGGGCGAAGTCCGGCTGGCCGGTCATGGGGCACAGGCAGGTGAACTCCTCGGTCTCGAAGCGGATCTCGAAGGCCCGCCCCGGCCGTGGGCTCGGAAAACTGTCCAGGTGGGTGGACGGGGCGGTGACCCGGCGCTGGGGCAGGGTCTTGAGGGTGGCTTCGGGCTGCGGCGTGGTGGCCGGTTTGGACGTGGCGGGCACATGAACTCCAGGGTGGGACGGGATGGGCGGAAACGGGAAGACGGCCGGGAATCGGGGTGCGTGGCGGCGGTCGGCTACCGGGGGCCCTGCCCTGCGTAGGGAATGGGATCGCGCAGCCCCGCCTCCTGGAAGCCGCGCAGCCGCAGCAGGCAGGAGTCGCAGGTGCCGCAGGCCTCGGCTTCGGCCTGGTAGCAGCTCCAGGTGAGTTCCAGGGGGGCTCCCAGCGCCACGCCCCGGCGCACGATCTCCGCCTTCTTCAGGTGGATCAGCGGGGCGCGCAGGCTCAGGCGGGTCTCGGGCCGGGTGCCCAGGTTGGCGGCCTGTTCGAAGGCCTTCAGGAACACCTCCCGGCAGTCCGGATAGCCCGAGGAATCCTCCTCCACGAAGCCCACGTGGATGGCCTCGGCACCCAGCACCTCGGCCCAGCTCACGGCGGTGGCCAGCAGGTGGGCGTTGCGGAACGGCACATAGCTGACCGGCACGCCCTGGCGCTCCAGGTCACCTTCCGGCAGGGGGATGCTGCTGTCGGTCAGGGCCGAGCCGCCGATGGCGCGCAGTCCGGCAAAGGGCACCACCAGGCGGCGGCTGGGCGGCACGCCGTAGTGATCGGCGATGGCTTCGAAGGCCTGGCGTTCCCGGGCCTCGGTGAGCTGGCCATAATCGGCATGCAGGAGCGCCAGCTCGAACCCTTCGGCCCGGGCCACCGCGGCGGCCACGCAGGAGTCCAGGCCGCCGGACAGGGAAACCACAGTGATGGGAGCAGGCATGCCGTATCCTTGTTCCGGAACCGCCCGGAACCTAAAAGCGTAGCCTGGAAGGTGGCAAGTTCAATAAAAAGCCTGAAACGCCTGGGGGCGGTCTGCGCCGGGGGGCCCGTCCATCGCATGATGGAAGCATGACGCACGCCGATCTGTGGCCCCTCTTCCAGGACCTCCGCTTCGCCGGGGTCCGCGCCCATCCGGAGCACGGGCCCTGCTTCGTGGCCGAAGGCCGGATCCTGGTGGAGGACCTGCTGGCCTGGGGCCGGGCCGGGCGGGTACGGGTGGTGGCGGTGCTGGCCGAGACCGGCGCGGCGGAGGCGGCCCGGGCGCTGCTGCCGCCGGGCGCCGTCCTGCTCACCGCCAGCCGAGCCGAACTTGAGGCCCTGGCCGGCTTCCCCTTCCACCGGGGCCTGCTGGCGGCCGCCCGGGTTCCGGAACCGCCCGCCCGGGAACGGCTGGCCGACTGCGCCCGGCTCCTGGCATTGCCGGCCGTGGCCGACGCCGAGAATCTCGGCCAGCTGCTGCGCACGGCGGCCGCCCTGGGCCTGGACGGGGCGCTCCTGGGCCCCGGGCCGGACCCGTTCAGCCGCCGGGCGGTGCGGGTGTCCATGGGCGCCGTGTGGAAGCTGCCCCTGTGGCGGCCCGCGGAGCCCTGGCCGGAACTGGCCGCCTGGCGCTCGGCAGGCCCGGTCCCGGGCGAGCTCAGCGCCGCCGCCCTGACCCTGGACAGCGTGCCGGTCCAGGCCTGGCAGCCCGGGCCGCGGGCCGCCCTGGTCCTGGGCCCGGAGGGGCCCGGACTGGACCCCCAGGCCATCGCCCGCTGCGACCGGACCGTGCGGGTCCCCATGGCCGAGGGGGTGGACAGCCTCAATGTGGCCGCCGCCGGCGCGATTCTCATGCACCGCCTGATGACGGCGCCCCGATGACCCAGCCCGCCCTCAACCACGGCTATGCCTACCGTGAACGCATCCGGGACGGGGGTGTGCCGCTCCTGGCCTACCTGGTCGAGCACTATCGCCACGCCGACGCCGAGGGGTGGCGGGCGCGGCTGGAGGAGGGCCAGGTGACCTTGGACGGGCGTCCGGCCGGCCCTGACCAGGTCCTGGCGGGCGGCCAGACCCTGGTGTGGTTCCGGCCGCCCTGGGCCGAGCCGCCGGTGGACACCCGGTTCCAGGTGCTGTACCAGGACGCGGCCCTGGTGGCGGTGGCCAAGCCCCGGGGCCTGCCCACCCTGCCCGGGGGCGGCTTCCTGGAGCACACCCTCCTGGCCCTGGTGCAGGCCCAATTCCCCCAGGCCAACCCCATGCACCGCCTGGGCCGGGAGACCTCGGGCGTCGTGCTGTTCGCCCGCACCCATGCGGCCGGCGCCCTGCTGCAGGCCGCCTGGCGCGACCACACGGTGGAAAAGCGCTACCGGGCCCTGGGCAGCGGCCTGGCGACGGAGGACGCGTTCACCGTCGCCGTCCCCATCGGCCCGGTGCCGCACCCCTGGCTGGGCAGCATCCATGCCGCCTCCGCCCAGGGCCGGCCCTCCCTGAGCCACGTGCAGGTGCTGGAGCGGCGGGCGCAGGACACCCTGTTCCAGGTGCGGATCGAGACCGGCCGCCCGCACCAGATCCGCATCCACCTGGCCTGGGCCGGACATCCCCTGGTGGGCGACCCCCTGTATGCGGCGGGCGGACTGCCCCGGCCCGAGCTGCCGGCCCTGCCGGGCGACGGCGGCTATTTCCTGCACGCCGAACACCTGGCCTTCCCGCACCCGGTGACCGGGGCCCGGCTGGAGCTGTGGGCCCCGCCGCCGGTGGAGCTGCTCCAGCGCGGCGAGACCGCCTAGATGGTGGTCCGGGTCCCTCCCTTTCGCCCTGGTCGATGTCTCTGAACGCATCCGCGTTCAGAGACATCGTAGGGATCCTGCAGAGGCAGCGAACGGCCCAGAAACCGGATGGTTTCCAGCCCCCGAGACGTCTGATGGACCTGGTATCCCGGAAGTGGACACACAAATGCCCTTACCCTCCGGCGAAGCCATCCGTGCTGTTGGATCGCGGTCAGCGATCCAACAGCACGAACGCGGGCGAGCGGAAGGTCATGACCGGTTGTATCGGGACAGAATGCTGATATTATCGACTTGTTTACTAAACAAGGAGATTTACCATGGAAGGTATCCGGCCCCCTCTTTCCAGCGTCCTGGCGGCGTTGACGGCCCTGGCCGCCTGCGCTCCAGGGATGGCGGCCCAGGAGCCGATCCTGATCGGCGTCAGCGGCCCGCTCACCGGTCCCCAGGCCCAGTATGGCATCGCCTGGAAGAAGGGGTTCGAACTGGCGCTGGAGGAGATCAACGGCACCGGCGGCATCAAGGGCCGCCACCTGGACATCGTCTACACCGACACCCAGAACGATCCCAAGCAGACCGTGGCGGCCGCCCAGAAGTTCATCGCCGACCCCCGGATCGTGCTGGCCACGGGCGACTTCAGTTCCACCGCCTCCATGGCCGCCAGCGCACTCTACCAGCGGGCCGGCCTGGTCCAGTTCGGCTTCAACAACTCCAACCCGACCTTCACCAACGGTGGCGACTACATCTGGTCCAACTCCCCCTCCCAGTCCAGCGAGGCGCCGGCCCAGGCGGCCTATGTGCGCGATCTGGGCCTGAAGCGGGTGGCCGTGTTCCAGTTGAACTCGGACTGGGGCAAGGTCACCGGCGATCTCACCGTGGCCGCCCTGAACCGGTTCGGCGTCCAGGTCGCCGACCGGGAGACCTACCTGCCTGACGAGAAGGATTTCAAGACCATCATCACCAAGGCCAAGGCCACCAACATCAACGGCATCGTCCTGGTCTCCTACGTGAACGACGCCTCCCTGCTGGTGCAGCAGATCCGCGGCCAGGGCATCAACCTGCCCATCGTCGCCAACAGCTCCCAGGCCACCGCCGACTTCCCCCGGCTGGGCGGCCCCTCCGCCGAGGGCGTCTACGTGGCCGGCGACTTCTCCCAGGACGATCCCCGGCCCGCGGTGCAGGCCTTCGTTCGCAAGTGGCGCGCCAAGTACCATGAGGATCTGGACTACTTCGCCGTGCAGGCCTACGACTCGCTCAAACTGGCGGCGGCGATCATCGCCGTGGGCGGCACCGACCGCACCCAGGTGCGCGATGCCTTCGCCAAGGTCCACAACGTGCCGAGCGTCGTGTTCGGCCAGGTCACCTTCAATCCGGCGACCCGGCGGGTGGACGATTTCCTGGGGGCCCGGCTGGTGGTCCGCAGCGGCAAACTCGCCATCTGGGAGGGCAAGAAGCCATGACCGATACCCTCAGCAAGCGTGAACGCGTAGAAGCGGCCCTCTCCGGCCAGGACCTGGACCGGGTGCCGGTCGCGGCCTGGGGCCACCTGCTCCCCGCGGAAATCGACCCGGTGACCCTGGGCGAGGCCAGCCTGGACTTCTTCCACCGCTACGACTGGGACTGGCTCAAGGTGAACCCGCGGGCCAGCCTGTTCGCCGAGGCCTGGGGCTCCCGCTTCGATCTGCACGACTACCACAATGTGCTGCCCCGGTTCGTCGCCAATCCCCATGATCCCATCGACTGGAACACCCTGCCGGAGGTCACCCCCGACCACCCGACCTGGGCCGCGCACCTGCAGACCCTGCGCACCATCAAGCGCGGCATCGGCGGCGCGCCGTTCGTCATGACCCTGTTCTCGCCCGCCTCGGTCCTGGCCTATCTGGCCGGTCGGCCCACCGACCACTCCCTGGCCGGGGCCACCCGGGCCCACGCCGACGCCCTGCTGCACCTGATCCGGACCCAGCCGGCGGCCGCGCACCACGCCCTGGGCGTCATCGCCGATTCCCTGGCCGCCCTGGCCGTGGCCAGCCTGGAGGCGGGCGCCGACGGGATCTTCTTCGCCATCACCAAGCTCGCCCGCCAGGGGGAGTTCACCGAGGCGGAGTTCGCGACCTTCGGCAAGCCCTACGACTTCCGGGTGCTGGCCGCGGTGCGCGAGGCGCGCTTCAACCTCCTCCACGCCTGCGGCTCCGGGATCTACTGGAAGGCCATCCAGGACTACCCGGTGCGGGCCCTGAACTGGGCCTCGGTGGGCCAGGGCAACCCCGACCTGGCCCAGGCCCGGACCGATTCGGACTTCGCCCTCATCGGCGGCCTGGACGAGCTGGGGGTGCTGCAGCACGGCACCCCGGAGGAGGTGGCCGAAGCCACCCGCAGGGCCCTGGCCCAGGGCGGCCGGCGCAAGTTCCTGCTCGCCCCCGGCTGCTGCCTGGATCCCTCGGTCCCGGCCGCCAACATCGCCGCCTTCCGCGCCGCGGTCCACTAGACAGACCCTAAGCCGATCCAGGAGCCCCATTGACCAGCGCCACCCTTTCCCTCTGGCTGGACCAGGCCGTGAACGGCCTGGTCCTGGGCAACATCTACGCCCTGCTGGCCGCGGGCCTGGCCCTGATCTTCGGGGTCGCCGAGCTCATCAACTTCGCCCACGGCTCGGTCTACATGGTCGGGGCCTACCTGGGCTGGTTCCTGCTGGCCCACGGGGCACCCCTGTGGGCGGCCCTGCCCCTGGCGGCCCTGGGCGGGGCCGCCCTGGGGGTCCTGCTGGAACGCGTGGCGGTGCGGCCCTTCCGCAATTCGGCCCGGATCGCGCCGCTACTGGCCACCCTGGGCGTGGGCATGATCCTGGACAGCCTGGCCGAACGGATCTTCACCCCCACCCCCAAGTCCTTCCCGCCCGTGCTGCCGGTGCTCCGCTTCCACCTGGGCGGGGTGTCCCTGGGCTTCCTGGATCTGGTGATCCTGGGGACCTCTCTGGTGTGCGCCGGGTCCCTGTTCGCCCTGCTGAAATGGTCCCGCACCGGCCGGGCCCTGCGGGCCGCCGCCCTGGATCCGGAAGCGGCCCAGCAAATGGGGGTCCGGGTGGACCGGGTGAACGCCGCGGCCTTCGCCCTGGCCTCCGCCCTGGGCGCCCTGGCCGGCGTGCTGATCGGCCTCTACTACAACCAGATCTCCCCGAGCATGGGCTTCCAGGCCGGCCTCAAGGGCTTCACCGCCTGCGTGCTGGGCGGACTGGGCAGCCTGCCGGCGGCCATGGCCGGCGGGCTGGCCCTGGGACTGGGCGAAAGCTTCGGCGTGGCGGTGTTCGGCGCCTCCTCCCGCAACCTGATCGCCTTCTCGTTCCTGCTGCTGGCCCTGTTCCTGCGTCCGGACGGGCTGTTCGCCCGGCGCCGGCCCGCCGCCCCGGAGGTGCTCACCGGCAGCTTCCTGCCCCAGGCCTCCGGCCTGCGTGTGCCGCGGAAGCTGGCCCTGGCCCTGGCCGGAGCCGCCTTCCTGCTGCCGCTGCTGAATGCCAGCCCCTACCTGCTGCAGGTGCTCACCATCGCCTGGCTGTCGGCCCTGTTCGCCGCCAGTCTGACCCTGGTGGCCGGCACCGCCGGGGTCATGTCCATGGGCCACGCCGGCCTGCTGACCCTCGGAGGCTATGCCTCGGCCCTGCTCACCCTGAAAGCGGGCTTCGGCTTCCCGGCCGCGCTGCTCAGCGCCGGGCTGCTCACCGCCCTGCTGGGCAGCCTGCTGGCGCTGCCGGCCCTGCGCCTCCAGGGCCACACCCTGGCCATCGCCACCCTGGGCATCGGCGAGATCATCAACCAGGGCGTGCTCAACGCCGATGCCCTGACCCAGGGGGCCATGGGGCTGTCCGGCATCCCGGCGCCACGGCTGTTCGGCATCGATATCACCAGCGCCCGCGGCTTCTACTGGCTCAGCCTGACGGTGCTGGCCGGTTCCTGCCTGGTCATGGCCGCGGTGATGGGCTCCCCGCTGGGTCGCACCGTGCGCGCCCTGCGCGAGGACGCGACGGCGGCCCGGGCCATGGGCATCCGGCCGCTGCGCTACCGGATGCTGGTCTACGGCATCAGCGCCTTCTTTGCCGGACTGGCCGGATCGCTGTTCGCCCACCTCTACACCTACCTCAGCTATGACAGTTTCGGTGCCAACCTGTCGATCCTGGGGCTCACCATGGTGATCCTGGGCGGTCTGGGCAACCTGTGGGGCGCCGTGCTGGGCGCGCTCACCCTTTCCGGCCTCCCCGAGGCCCTGCGCTTCGCCGCGCTCTACCGCTCGCTGGCCTACGGCCTGATCCTGCTGGTCGTGCTGCGGGTGCGACCCCAGGGCCTGCTGGGCGGGCGCTAGGAGACCGCACATGACCCCCTCTCCCATGCTTCAGGGCGAAGGCCTCGCCATCAGCTTCGGCGGGCTCCGGGCGGTCCAGGAGCTGAACCTGGCGGTGGCGCCGGGCCAGACGCTGGCCATCATCGGCCCGAACGGCGCCGGCAAGACCACCCTGTTCAACCTCCTGGCCGGCACCCTCCGCCCGGACGCCGGCCAGGTCCTGCTGGACGGTCGGGACATCAGCCGGCTGGGTCCCGAAGGCCGAGCCGAGCTGGGCTTGGTGCGCACCTTCCAGCACGGCCGCACCTTCGCCAATCTCACCGCCCGGGAGAACCTGCTGCTGGGCGCCCACGTGCGCCGCCGCGCCAGCCGCGCCGGGCTCCCGGGCCTGCTGTGGGAGCTGGCGGAAGCCCTGTTCCCGTTCGGCGCCCTGCGCCGGGAGGAGGCGCGCCTGGGCGCCGAGACCGAACCGCTGGTGGCACCTTTCGGCGAACGCATCGTGCCGCGCCTGGACCGTCCGGCCTACAGCTTCTCGTATGCCAACCGGCGCCGGATCGAGATCGCCCGGGCCCTGGCCGCCAGGCCCCGGGTGCTGCTCCTGGACGAGCCCACCGCCGGCATGAACCCCGCCGAAACCCTGGAGATGATCCACTACCTGCAGGAGCTCAAGCGCCAGGGCCAGACCATGGTGATCATCGAACACAAGCTGCCCCTGGTCACCCAGGTGGCGGACCTGGTGCTGGTGATGGACGAGGGCCGCCGGATCGCCCAGGACCTCCCCCACCGCATCGCCCACGATCCCCAGGTGATCGCGGCCTATCTCGGCACCCACCCCGTCCCAGGAGGAACCCATGAGCTCACCCCTGCTGTCTCTTGAAGCCGTGGACACCTTCTACGGCCCCATGCAGGTCCACTTCGGCCTGGACCTGCACGTGGCCGAAGGGGAGATCGTATGCCTGCTGGGCGGGAACGCCTCGGGCAAGTCCACCACCATGAAGATCATCCTCGGCCTGCTGCACCCCACCCGCGGGGAGGTGCGCTGGAGCGGGGCGTCCCTGCGGCGGGTGCCGACCCACGCCCGGATCCGCCTGGGCCTGGCCAGCGTGCCCGAAGCGCGGCGGATCTTCGCCACCATGAGCGTGGACGAGAACCTGCTGATGGGGGCCCATGTGCGAAACGACCGGGCGGCAGTGAAGCGGGACCGGGAACGGGTGCTGGAGCTGTTCCCGCGCCTGCGCCAGCGCCTGGCCCAGGCCGGCGGCACCCTGTCCGGCGGCGAGCAGCAGATGCTGGCCATGGCCCGGGCCCTCATGGGCGCCCCCCGGCTGGTGTGCATGGACGAGCCCACCATGGGCCTGTCGCCGCTGTGGGTGGAGCGGATCCTGGAGCTGGTGCAGACCGTGCGCGCCCAGGGCACCAGCTTCTTCATGGTGGAGCAGAACGCCCACCAGGCGCTGGCGGTGGCCGATCGGGCCTACGTGCTGCAGAACGGCCATCTGGTCCTGTCCGGAGCAGCCTCGGAGCTGGCCCGGGATCCGCGGATCCGGGAGGCCTACCTGGGCGGCGAGCAGATGGCCGTGGCCTAACTGAAGGCTCCCTCGGCCCAGGTCTCCAGGGCTTCCAGATCGTTTTCCAGCCGCACCCGGAACGGCTCTTCCACGGCGTTCGCCGGCACCTGGAACGGCTCGCCGTAGCGCACCACCACCCCCGAGAACGGCATGGGCACCAGCATCGCGTCCCAGGTGCGCAGGGTCCAGGCCCGCTCGTAGGCCACGCAGACCGGCACCACCCAGGCCCCGGTCTTGCGGGCCACGGCCAGCACGCCCGGCTTGGCCTGGTGCCGGGGGCCCCGGGGCCCGTCCACGGTGATGCCCAGATCCCAGCCCTCCTTCACCACCCGGATCATCTTCACCAGGGCCTGGGCGCCGCTGTGGCCGGCGGTGCCGCGCACCGCGTGGATGCCGAACCAGCGCCAGGTGGCCGCGCTGCGCTCGCCGTCCTTGCTGTCGCTGGACAGGATCGCCACCCCCCGCGGCTCCCCGGACGGGGTGCGGCGGTGGAACGGATAGGCCCGGGGCATGAGCACCAGCCGCCGGTGGTAGAAGGCCAGGATGAACCGGGCGTTGCCGTCGGCGAAGGACTGCACCGGGTCCTCGCCCTGGTAGCGCACCCGCAGGGTGTGGCTCAGCACCTTGGCGACGGTGGCGGCCAGGAACGGCAGCAGGCGGAAGCTCAGCCAGACCTTCACCGGGCCGCCCAAGGGCCGGCCACGGTCGGCGATCTGCACGGCGCTCATGGCCGCTCCCCGGAGGCCAGTTCGGCCCGGCCGATGGCGTAGGCCTGGCCGCAGTAGTCGCAGCGGACCTCCACCGGATCCCCGGCCTGGAACAGCTCGCCGATCTGCTCGGCGCCGAACCCGGCCAGGGTCGCCACCAGCGCGCCGCGGCTGCAGCGGCAGTGATAGCGCAGGTCCGTGCTGGCCAGCAGCTCGGCCCCGTCGCCCCGGTTCACCCAGCGCACCAGGAACTCCGGGGTGCGTTCCCACAAGGGCACCACCGCCAATCCTTCCAGGGCCTCCACCAGGCTGGCCAGCCGCTCCGGCGGACAACCCGGCAGGGGCTCCACCAGCAGTCCCCCGCCCTCCCCGGTGGCGGGATCGCACCAGAGGCTGACACTCGCCTGCACCTGCTCCGACTGCAGCAGGTAGGCTTCCAGCTGGCTCTGCAGCGGCCCCGCCACCCGTTCCAGCTTGCCGATGTAGGGCGCCCCGGCGGCGTTGGAGCGCATCACCTGCAGCAGCCCCGGGGCCTCGAGCCAGGGCCCGGCGGCCTCCGGCCCCGGGTCCAGCATGCCCCGGATCCCACCGTCCGGCCAGGCATCCGCCACCGCCGAGCGGACCCGGCCCGTGCCCTTGAGCAGCAGCTGGGTCCGCTCCGAAAAGAAGTTCCTGGACGCCAGCAGCAGGGTCGCGGACAGCAGCTCCACCAGGGCCGCGCAGCCGTCGGCCTCCAGGTGGGGATGGCCACGGCGGACCCCGTCCCACAGGGCGCGGGCGTCCAGCGCCGAGATGCGGATCATGCGGTCGCCGGTGAGCGCCCTGATCAGTCGTGCCGGGGAGGAGAGTTCGGACATGGCCCCAGTGTAGCGAATCCTCGGCCACCCCCGGCGCGAGTATGAGAATCTTCAAGGGAAGGAGGTGGCCATGGCCACACCCAGCCGCATCGCCGTCGCCCGCACCCTGCACCTGGTCTTCGGGGAGGGGGGGCGTGTGCCGGAAACCTGGGACACCCATCTGCCCCAGGCCGACGCGGGGCTCGCCAACGCCATGCTCGGCCTCTGCCTGCGCCGGTGGGGGACGCTGCAGGCGTTCACCCGCCCGCAGCTCAAGGACCCCGCCCGGGGCCTGCCGCTGGGCACCCAGGTGGCCCTGGCCGTGGGCCTGTCCCAGCTGGCCTGGCTGCCAGGCGTGTCCGACCACGCCGCGGTGAACGAGGCGGTGGAGCTGAGCATCGACCGGGAAGTGGGGTTCCCGCCGCACAAGGGCCTGGTGAACGCCCTCCTGCGCCGGGCCGCCCAGGACCGGGCCGGGCTCCGGGCCCGGCTGGACGCCATGGCGCCCGCCCTGGACCGGTCCGCCTTTGCCGAGCGGGTGCTGCGCGCGGCCCTGGCCCCCCGGGGCGGCGCCGGCCTGGAGGACCTTTGGGGGCGGCTGCAGACCCCGCCGCACCCGCACTTCCGGCCCCTGCGCGAGGGCCCGCGGCCGGAGGGCCTGGAGCCCTCCCCGGTCCTGGCCGGCGCCTTCGCGCTGGCCGCCGAGGCGCCCTTCCCCATGGCCTGGCTGGCCCGGGGCGACGGCATGGTCCAGGATCTCAGCTCCCAGGCCCTGCTGGACTTCCAGTGGGAGCGGCCGGCAACCCGGATCCTGGACGCCTGTTCCGCCCCCGGCGGCAAGGCCACACTGCTGGGCCGGCGCTTCCCGCAGGCGGCCCTCACCGCCGTGGAGCGCAACCCGGGCCGGGCCCGGCGGCTCCGGGAGAACCTGAGCCTGCGCGGGGTCACGGCCGAGATCGTGGAGGATGACGCCGGCCCCTGGCTCCGGCACGAAGGCCCCTCGTTCGACCTGGTCATGCTGGACGCCCCCTGCAGCGGCTCCGGTACCCTGCAGAAGCACCCGGAGCTGAACTGGCTGGGCGACGGCCTGGACCTGCAGCGGCTGTTCCACAGCCAGCGGGAACTGCTGGAGGCCGCCCTGGCCCGGCTGGCTCCGGGCGGCCTGCTGATCTACGCCGTGTGCTCCTGGCTGCCCGAGGAGGGCGAGGCCCACCGGGAGCGGATCCTGGCCGAGGCGCCGCAGTACCTTCCCGCGGCCGTCTGGCCGGAGGCGATGGGCACCGAGGGCGCCGGGTCCGGGCCCACCAGCTTCTTCCGGCCCGATCCGCAGACCTGGCCCGGGGAGGGCTTCCAGGCCTTCGCCTTCACCCGCTGAAAGGCCTGCCCGTCTGGACGGCCGCCCCGTTCCGCTCGCCTCAGTCCTTGCCCATGACGTTGGCCAGGTTGAAGATCGGCATATACATGGCCACGACGATGAAGCCGATGACGCCGCCCAGGATGGCGATGATCATGGGTTCCATCATGGCGGTCATGCCGGCCACGGCGTTGTCCACCTCGTCCTCGTAGAAGTCCGCCACCTTGGACAGCATGGCGTCCAGGGCGCCGGTGGCCTCGCCCACCCCCACCATCTGGATGACCATGGGCGGAAACACCTTGGTCTCGGCCAGGGGCCCGGCGATGTTCCGGCCCTGCTCCACCGCTTCCCGGGACTTCATGATGGCGTTGTGGATCACCATGTTGCCCGCGGTGCGGGCGGTGATGTCCATGCCTTCCAGGATGGGCACCCCGGAGCTGGTGAGCGTGCCCAGGGTCCGGCAGAACCGGGCCACCGCGGTCTTGCGCAGCATGTCGCCCAGGATCGGGATCCGCAGCATCGCCCGGTCCAGGACCAGCCGTCCGGCGACCGTCCGGTAGTACTGGCGGGTACCCACCACCGCGATGGCCACCACGATGGCCACCAGGTACCAGTAGTGGATCAGGATGTCCGACATGGCGATGCACACCAGGGTGGGCGCCGGCAGGCTGCTGCCCAGGCCCGAATACATGGCCGAGAACACCGGGATCACCTTCACCATGATGATGCCCACCACCAGGGCGGCGATGATGATGACCGTGATGGGGTAGGTCATGGCCCCCTTCACCTTGCCGGTGAGCTTCACCGATTTCTCGATGTAGCCCGAAAGCCGCTGCAGGATCAGGTCGAGGATGCCGCCGGCCTCCCCGGCGCCCACCATGTTCACGTACAGATCGTTGAAGGCCCTGGGATGCTTGGACAGCGCGGTCTGCAGGGTGGCGCCCTGCTCCACGTCGCTGCGCACCGCCCCGATGATCTTCTGGAACCCCTTGTCGGCCTGCTGGGCGCCGAGGATCTCCAGGCACTGCACCAGCGGCAGGCCGGCGTCGATCATCACGCTGAACTGCCGGGTGAAGATGGCCAGGTCCTTGGACTTGACCTTGCCGTAGCTCTTGCCGCTGCCCGCCGTCTGGGGCCGCACCGACACCACCTGGATGCCGTTGCGGCGCAGCGAGGCCGCCGCCCCGTCCCGGCTGTCGGAAACAATGACTCCCTCCTGCAGATCGCCAAGGCGATTCTTGCCTTTCCAGGCGTATGCGGGCATAAGAACCTCGTTAGCAGATGCGGGTGATCGGTGGCTTCAGCATAGGCCGGGTCGCCAGGGAAGGGAAGGATTTGCTCCCACGGAATGGTTGCCTAAGTGTACTTGATGTTGGGGTTTCTGGCGCCAAAAGCCGGCGAGCCGGCGGAAGCGGGCGCCTTGGGCGCCAGCGGCACCATGTTCTGGGTCCCCACCCCGCGGTTGATGGTGTCCCGCAGCTCATCGGCGTTTGATGAATAGGAGATAGCCATGTCCTGGGTGATATCCCCCTTCAGCACCAGTTCCGACAGGCTCTGGTTGAAGGTCTGCATGCCGAACTTGAGCTGCCCGGTCTGCATGGTGCTGTAGATCTGGTGGACCTTGTCCTCGCGGATCAGATTGCGGATGGCCGGGTTGGGGACCATCACCTCCAGGCCCAGGGCCCGGCCCTTGCCCGAAGCCTTGGGGATCAGCGCCTGGCACAGCACCCCTTCCAGCACCAGGGACAGCTGGGCCCGGATCTGCGGCTGCTGGTGGGCCGGGAACACGTCGATGATGCGGTTGATGGTCTGCACGCAGGAGCTGGTGTGCAGGGTGGCGAAGGTCAGGTGGCCGGTCTCGGCGATGGTCAGCGCGCTTTCGATGGTCTCCAGGTCGCGCAGCTCGCCCACCAGCACCACGTCCGGATCCTGGCGCAGGGCGGAGCGCAGGGCCTTCTTGAAGGTCTGGGTGTCGGAGTGGATCTCCCGCTGGTTCACCAGCGAACGCTTGTGGTGGTGCACGTACTCGATCGGGTCCTCCACCGTGAGGATGTGCAGCGGCTCGGTCTCGTTGATCCGGTCGACCATGGCGGCCAGGGTGGTGGACTTGCCGGAGCCGGTGACGCCGGTGACCAGGACCAGGCCCCGGGGCTTCTCGCACAGGGTCTGGACGATGGGCGGCAGCCCCAGCTGCTCGAAGCTGCGGATCACCTCGGGGATGCTCCGGAACACGCCGGCGGTGGCCCCACGCTGGTTGAACACGTTGGCCCGGAACCGGGACACGCTCTGGATGCCGAAGGAGAAGTCCACCTCCAGGTCCTCCTCCAGGCGGTGCTTCTGCTGGTCGGTCATGATGCCGTAGCAGAGCCAGCGGGTCTGCGCCGCGTCCAGGGGCGGCAGCTTCAGCGGCACCATGCGGCCGTCGATGCGCACCTGCGGCGCCGAATCCACCGTGATGTGCAGGTCGGTCCCCCCGTACTCCACCATCGTCTTGAGCAGCTGCTGCAATGGCACTACATATTGAGCTGAGTTCTCAGCCATCCCGTTCTCCTCGTGGTCAGAGGACCGTTTCTCGGACGATCTCCTCGATGGTGGTGACGCCGTCCATCACCTTCCGGCACCCGGAACGCCGGAGGGTGATCATGCCTTCCTTCTGGGCCTGCTCCCGCAGCTCGATGGCGCTGGCCCCGGTCAGGATCATGTCCTTGAGGGTCTCGGACATCTCCAGGACCTCGTACAGGCCGACCCGCCCCTTGTAGCCGCGGCCGCCGCACACCTCGCAGCCGGCACCCTTCTGGACCGTGATGCCCTTCTTCACCTCCTCCTCGGTGAAGCCGATCTTCAGCAGCGCCTCGGACGGCGGCTGGTGGGCCTCCACCTGCTTGCACTTGGCGCAGATGCGGCGGACCAGGCGCTGGGCGCAGATGATGTTGACGCTGGTGGCCACCAGGAACGGCTCCACGCCCATGTTCATGAGCCGGCTGATGGTGGAGGGGGCGTCGTTGGTGTGCAGGGTGGAGAGCACCAGGTGGCCGGTGAGGGAAGCCTTGATGGCGATCTCGGCCGTTTCGAAGTCCCGGATCTCGCCCACCAGGATGATGTTGGGATCCTGGCGCAGGAACGAGCGCAGGGCCACCGCGAAGTTCAGCCCGATCTGCTCCTTCATCTGCACCTGGTTGATGCCCGCGAAGTTGAACTCGACGGGATCCTCGGCGGTCATGATGTTCACGTCCACCTGGTTCAGCTTGGCGATGGAGGAATACAGGGTGTTGGTCTTCCCCGAGCCGGTCGGCCCGGTCACCAGCACCATCCCGTACGGCTTGGAGATCTGCCGGTCCCACTGGACCAGGCTCTCCGGCTCGAACCCCAGCTTGGTGAGGTCCAGCATGAGCTTGTCCGAGTCCAGCAGCCGCAGCACGATCTTTTCGCCGAACAGGGTGGGCAGGATGCTGACCCGGTAGTCGATGACCTTCTGCCGGCCGCCGAGGGCGACCCGCAGCTTGATGCGGCCGTCCTGGGGCAGGCGCTTCTCGGCGATGTTCAGCTTGGCCAGGATCTTCACCCGGGAGGTGACCGGGTCCTTCAGCTTGATGCTGGGGCGCATCACCTCCTGCAGCAGGCCGTCGATGCGGAACCGGATCCGGTAGCTCTTTTCGTAGGGCTCGATGTGGATGTCGGAAGCGCCCTTGCGGATGGCGTCGATGAGCACCATGTTCACCAGGCGCACCACGGGGGCCTCCTCGCTGCCCTTCTTCATGGCGAAGGCGCTGATGTCCTCCTCGTCATCCGCGGCGGTCTCGTACTCGGTCTCGGCGCCGCTCAGCTCCTCCTCGAGCTCCTTGAGGTCCAGGGCCTCCTCGGGACCGTCCTCGAACGGCTGCAGGGCGCCGCCCAGGGCCGACGTCTCCTCGGGCTCGGCGAAGGGGGACTTGTCCCGATCCCGATCCCGCTCGTTCGTACGGCTGTCCTTCTCCCGGAGCCGCAGCGAAGAGGAACCGCCGTAGTAGCGCTCGATGGCCCGGATCAGGCCCATCTCCGAGGACACCACCGGATCGATGTTGTAGCCGGTATGGAAGCGCACATCGTCCATGGCGAAGATGTCGGTGGGATCGGACATGGCCATGGTCAGGACGTTGCCGGAGCGCTGCAGGGGAAGCACCTTGTGCTTGTTGGCCAGCTCCGCCGGGACCAGGGCGATCACCGCCGTCTCGATGGTCGGCCACTGGTCCAGGTCGGCCGCCGGGACGCCATACTGCATGCCCAGAAAGCTGACGATGTCCTGATCGGCGCAGAAGCCAAGGCGGACGACGATGCTGCCCAGCTTGCCGCCTTCCCGCCGCTGGAGGGTGAGGGCCTCCTCAAGCTGCGGTTCGGTGACCAACTGGGCCTTCACTAGCATTTCGCCGAGCCTACTTGCCAATGGGACCTCCGGGGGGGTTTTTGCAGTGTACACCCATGGCTGGCCTGCAAGCAGCTATGCTTAGTATCATGCCCTTCGCCCACCCCAACGATCCGCGCCTCGATCCGGCCCGTGAGCTCATCCGGGAGCGGGGGCTGTCCCAGCAGGAGCTCCGGGAGCTGGAAGCGGCGCTGCGCCTGCTGGGGGCGGCGCAGTTCCCGCTGCTGGCGGTGGAGCCGGCCCGGGCCAGCGCCGAGCCGGTGCAGCTGGCCAGGCTGCGCGCGTCGTTCGGGCTGTTCCTGGTGTTCCTGAACCAGGTCCCGGCCCAGCACCCGGAAGAGACCCGCGCCACCCTGGGCCTGGTGCTCCAGCACAGCCTGGCCACCCTGGAGGAGACCGCCGCGGCGGCGCACCAGGAGATGCTGGCCCAGCACCTGGAGCCGGAATGGGTGGTCCAGATCCTGGACCTCATCGCCGCCCTGCGCACCATGGCCATCTCCCTGGATCCGCAGGCCGGCGAGGGCTCCCGCCTGAAGGACCACTGGTCGACCTTCCTGCAGGAGGAGAAGGAGCCGGTCCGCCGGCTGTTCGCGGCCCTGGGGCGCGGGCCGCAGGGCCCCGCCCTGGTGGAGCAGCTCAACCAGCAGATGAAGCTGCTCAACCGCACCCTGCAGTCCGGCACCGGCAATCCCCTGTCGGCCCTGCGCAAGCTGGAGCTGCTCCTGGCCGGCGCCCTGCCCGAGGACACCCGGGTCCGGGCCGAGCCCCTGCTGCTGGTCCAGCACGTGATCAGCAGCCTGCGCATCTCCCTGTTCCGGCCCCTGGACCGCGGGTTCCACTGGCCCGCCGTGGAGCAGATCAAGGGCAGCCTGCAGTGGCTGTGGGACCACCTGGACTGGACCATGCCGCGGGCCGACGAGCACCTCCTGGAGCACAGCCTGCCCCTGGACGTGCGCACCCTGCTCAAGCTGCTGCGGGAAAGCCATCCTCCCGCCTTCCGGATCGTGGCCCGGGCCCTGGCCAGCCACCTGAACCTGCTGCGCCTGGTGGAAGGCATGGAGCCGGCCGTCGGCTGCTCCATCCCGCAGCGCTACGCGATGATCCCCAGCTTCTGGGTGATCGAGGCGGAGCTTGGCCGCCTGGCAGAGCGGGTGTTCCACCCGCGCTGCGCCGAGCTCCTGCCCCGGGCCAGCGAGGAGGCCCTCCTGCTGGGCGCCTTCCTGCGCCAGGCGGTGCTCGCCCTGCTCCAGGACCAGGCCACCATCCGCAGCTTCCTGCAGCAGACCCTGGCCAACGACGACGTGGACCAGCTGGCCGTCACCCTGGACAACCTCCGGGCCCTGCTGCTGAGCCACCAGCGCCAGCTCATGGGCGACCTGGTCGGCCTGTTCTCCCCGGAACTCCGGCAGAAGCTGTTCCCCGACTCGCCATCCCTGGCCGAGGAGGGCGACCGGCTCCGCCAGCGGCTGTACCGGCTGTGGCTGTACCTGGATCCGGTCCTGGCCCGGGTCCAGGTCAACCTCGAGCTGCAGGACTGGCCCAGGCTGGCCCTGGCCCTGGCCCAGGCCCACAGCCGGGTGGTGGCCTTCCGGCGCAGTCCCGAGTTCCTGCTGATCCGCAACCTGGACCGCCAGGAGTTCGAGCGCCTGACCCAGCAGTTCACCCAGGCCCTGGAGGACCCCGCTGCGATCGAGCCGGCCCTGCGGGAAGGCGCCGACCTGGTGGGGGAGCTGCTGCGCTTCCTGGACCTGTTCCTGCTCCGGATCAACGCCCGGGTCCCGCTCATCCGGCTGGACCTGAACACCGCCCGGGAGGCCCATGGCCTGGCGGTGGAACTGGTCCCGCAGCGGGCCGAAGCCCCGGACCGGGTGCGCCTGGCGCACAAGCTCATCCAGGCCACCAAGACCCTGGCGGTGCGGGATCCCCAGTCCCGCAACCTGCTCAAGCGCTGGGTCCGGGCCGAGCGGGGCGGCCGCGATTTCCGAGGTCCGCTGGAGGCCCTGCTCTCCCACCTGGAGCATCTCGCTTCCCGCCTGGATGCGGCGCTGAACTAGGAGCCTAGGACCACCCATGTCGAAGATCCACTGGATAGATGTCCATCCCACGGCCGCCGCAGAGGACCTGAGGCAGGCCCTGGCCGGATGGGGGCACGTGTGCGAGGACGGCCCCGGGGATGGCACCCTCCTGGTGGTGGCCGACGCCCCGGATCCGCGCTGGATCCCCCCCCAGGGCAGCGAGATCCTGTGGTGGGTGGCCAGCGCCGAGCCGGAGGCGGTGAGCGAGGTCCTGGCCCTGCGCCCGGGCTGGGTGGTGCGCCAGGACCGGCCCCTGGAGCAGGTCCGCGGCTGCCTGGAGCGGCTGCAGAAGCGCGACCTGGGCAGCGAGGGCTGGCTGCGCCAGATGATCCACCTGGCCACCATGGACGAGCTGCTCCGGCCGATCCTGGTCCGGGCGGTGCAGCTTGCCGGCGCCAGCGGCGGCGCCATCTGGATCCGCAAGGACGAAACCTTCTTCCAGCGCTGCGGCGGCGGTTTCGCCGAGGCGCCCCTGTCGCTCCCCGAGGCGGCGGCCCTGGTCCAGGACGGACAGGCCTGGCTGCTGTGCCCGGGCGAGCAGGTGGGCCTGTTGCGCCTGCGGGAACCCCGCACCGGCCCCGAGCACTTCATGGGCCTGCTGCGGGAGGTGGAGGATCTCATCGGCAAGGCCTGGCACCTGGAGCACAGCCAGGCCCTCTCCTTCGCCGACGACCTGACCGTGGCCAACAACCGCCGGTGCCTGGAGGTGGAGCTGCCGCAGATCATCCGCGAGGCCTCGGCGCGGGCCACCTCGGTGGCCCTGCTGTTCGTGGACGTGGACGACCTGAAGGCGCTCAACAGCCTGTATGGGCACCCCACCGGCAGCAAGGTGATCTCCCGGGTCGCCCTGGAGGCCAAGCACATGATCCGCAACCAGGACCGGCTGTACCGCTATGGCGGCGACGAGTTCTGCATCGTGATCCACGGCGGCACCGCGTTCGGGGCCCGCAAGCTGGGCGAGCGGCTGATCCAGACCCTGCGCCAGGCGGACCTGATCGTGGGCCAGTCCCGGGTGCCCATCTCCCTGAGCATCGGGGTCGCCACCTACCCCATGGACGCCGACGGCGCCGAGCACCTGCTGGAGCGCGCCGACCGGGCCCTGTTCCGGGCCAAGGCCAACGGCAAGGGCTGCGTGGTCCTGACGACGGCGTAGGTCCCGACCCTTCGCCCAGGGGTGAAACTAGGCCCCTGCACGTGGGTCGGGATCCCTTCCGTCGCTGGCGCTGGAGGGGAACCCGGATGCCTACGTCGCCAGCAGCGCCCCGCCGATGTCGCGCAGCAGGGTGTCGGCGCTGGGATTGCGCATGAGGTTGCGCAGCCCGTCGAAGATCCGCGCCTGGGGCCGGTCCAGGGCCAGGGACGAGCCGGCCCAGCGCTGGATGCCCTCCTGCCAGGGCGTCAGGCGCGCTTCCAGGCCGGCCCGGCAGCGGGCCACGTCGCCCAGCAGCAGCAGCAGCAGCTCCAGGGCCTGGCTCACCTGCTCGTTCTGGCTGGCCTCGGCGTCCTTGTCCGGCAGCAGCGCACCGCTGGCGGTGGCGAAGGAGGCCCCTCCGGCCAGGGCGATCCAGGCGTCCAGCTGGTCCGAGACCCGCTGGAAGGCTTCCGGCTCCAGGTAGCGCAGGGAACCCGCTGCCAGGGCCGTCCAGGGCCCCCGGCTGGCCTCGGCCCAGCCGGAGCGCACGGCCACCGACCAGGATTCGGCGGGGGTCAGGGGCTGGAACGCCACCCGCTCGCAGCGGGAGCGGATGGTCTGCAGCATGGCGTCCACCCGGTGGGTGATCAGCAGGAAATGGGTGCCCGGCGGCGGCTCCTCCAGGGTCTTGAGCAGCATGTTGGCGCTGGCCCCGTTCAGCCGGTGCGCGTCCTCCACCAGGATCCAGCGGTGGCACCCGGGCGGGGGCGCATGGTGCGCCCACTGGATCACCCCGCCCTCCACCAGGTCGTCGCCCCGGATGGCGCCGATGCGGATCAGCCCGGCCTTGCCTTCCGGCGCGATGCGCAGCAGGTTCGGCAGTTCCACCGGCAGCGGATCGTTGAACATGCGGCAGCCCTCGCATTCGCCGCAGGCGGTGCGCCGGAAGCACAGCTCCCGCTGGGCCAGTTCCAGGGCCACCCGGCGCTTGCCCACCGCGTCCGGCCCCATGAACAGCAGCGCCCCGCCCAGGCGCCCGGAAGCGCTGCGTTCCAGGAGCCGTTCCCGCACGGCCCGATGCCCCACCAGCCCGGGATTGAACATCAGGCCACCCGGTGGCCGGCGGCGGCCAGCAACGGTGCGACCCGGGCCCAGATGGCCGCCGCCACCTGGTCCGGGGGCGCCTGGGCTGGCACCACGGCCACGCGCCGGGGCTCCCGCTCCGCGATGGCCAGGAACCGGGCCCGGACCGCCCGGTGGAAGGCCAGGACCTCGCCGTCGAACCGGGTCTCCCGGAACTGCGGATCGGCGGCGTTCCGGGCCGCCACCCGCACCAGGGAGGCCTCCGGATCCAGGTCCAGGACCACGGTCAGGCTGGGCCGCAGCCCGTCCAGGACCACCTGCGCCAGGCGGTCCAGGGCCGCCTCGGGCACGCCCTGGGCCCCCTGGTAGGCCCGGGTGGAATCCTCGAACCGGTCCAGCAGCACCACCCGGCCCGCCTCCAGCATCGGCCGGATGAACCGGGCCACGTGCTGGGCCCGGTCCGCGTAGAAGAGCAGCAGCTCGGCCTGGGGGGCCCAGGTCTCGCCCGAAGGGTGGGGCTCCAGCAGCAGCGAACGCAGTTCCCGGCCCAGCACGGTCCCCCCGGGCTCCTTGGATACCGCCACCGGCACGCCCAGGTCCTGCATCCGCTCGCTGAGCCGCGCGATCTGGGTGGACTTGCCCGAACCCTCCACCCCTTCCATGGTGATCAACATCCCCGCCAACGAGCCCCTCCCGGCCACCCCGGCCCACGCCAAGGATAGCCGCTCGGGCTTGCGGCTGCATATTCCGGCGAATGGGCATATCCTTTTGGGAGTCCCACTGGAGATGACCGTGCTCGAACCGCTTCGATGTCCAGGCTGTTCCACCCGTTTCCACCTCACCCTGGCCAGGGTCCGGCCAGGACTAAGGCGGGCGCAGTGTTTCCGCTGTGACACCGTGTTCCCGATCGAAGCGCAGGTGACCCGGCTGCTGGCCTCCGGACCGCGCATGGAGGCGCCCGGGACCGGGACGCCGCCGGCCGCGCCCGAGCCCATGCCATCCCTCACCCTGGAGGACCTGCAGGGCGCCCAGGACGATATCCTGGACGCGCCGGTCGTCGCGGAAGCGGACGATATCCAGGGCGAAGCACCGGCCGGCCCGGATGGCGAAGAGAGCCACGGCGGTGGTTTCGCTTCCGCCAAGGACGCCATCGAGAAGCTCATGGGCAAGGCCCCCGCACCGCCGCCCCCGCCTTCGGCCCGCATGGGCAGCCGCAGCACCATGGACGTGGAAGCCACCCTGGACGCCCTGGAAACCACCCTTGGCGGCCCGTCCCACACCCCCCCGTCCACCGCTCCGGAGGACGCCGGGCCGCGGCCCGAACCCGCACCGGAACCCGCGCCGCGCAAGCCGGACCTGGCCTCTACCGTGAAGCTGTCCTCCGAGGAGATCCGGGAAGCCATGGCCGGTCTGGACGGGCGGAACCGCGCGGCCCTGGCCCCGGTGACCCCACCGGCCACCGTGACCCGTCCGGTGGACCAGCCGGCCGAAGTCCAGCCCCCCGAGCTGCTCAAGGTCCAGCTGGCGCAGGAGACCTGCAACAACGTCAGCCTGGAGCAGATGGCCGCCTGGATCGAACAGGGGCGGGTGCAGGAGTACCACCTGGTGGCCCGGCAGTTCAGCGAGCACTGGATCGAGGCCTGCAAGGTTCCGGCCCTGCGCCCGGTGTTCGACCGCATGCGCAAGGTCCACAGCGCCCCCGCCGACGCGTTCTCCGCCCCCGAACCCCCGCCGGTCAAGCGCGGCTTGTTCAGTGGGCTGTTCGGCCGGAACTAGGGATCGCGCAAAAACCACCATCGTTTCCGAGGTCTCCCATGTTCACCGCGCTGCTGCCCACCCTTCTGCTTCTGGCCCAGGATCCCGTCCCCCAGGACCCGGCTCCCGGCCCCGCGATCCTGGTCCAGGACCCGGCAACCCCCGCGCCCGCCGGGGCCGCCGGGGCCGCCGCGGCCCCGGTGACCCCGGTGGCCGCGACCCAGCCCGCCGTCAAGGCGCAGGCCGGCCAGCAGCCCCTGAGCTTCTACAGCCAGCGGTTCCCCTTCCACTGGGACCAGTTCATGCCGCTCAAGGCCGAGGTGGACGGCCTGAGGATCAACTCCATCTTCTTCAACAAGCGCACCATGACCCTGTTCAAGAGCGCCGAGTTCGGCACCCGGGCCGTGATCGAGGTCACCAACACCGCCTCCGCCAAGCGGGTGCCGGGCTTCGCCGTGGCGGTCTTCGACGCCCAGAACCGGCTGCTGGGCGTGGCCAGCGGCGGCCCCAAGCTGGGTGGCATCCAGCCCGGCGACACCGAAAGCTTCGACCTGAACTTCCACCAGGTGGTGGAGCGGGTGCCCCGGGCCGACCACTTCGTGCTGGCCGTGGAACTGACGAACTAGCCTGGTATGCACGGCACACAACCTGCTGAAACTGATCAGGGCCACCGCCTGAGGAAAAGGGGGGGGGCGAGAGCCATTGCTGGCCCTTTGGAAGCCCCAGGAAGCCTCAGGAACCCTCCCGAATCTGCTTTCCGGTAATTGGAACACCGGCGAGGGTCCAAAACCGAAATCCCGTCACGGCGGTTGCGAAGCAACCGACCGGGACGACTCTGACGTAAGTCTGGGACACGTGCGATTACGTGGTCACGCTACTAGACCGCTTCCTGGTCCTGGTAGTGCCGCAGCACCTCGGCCGGGGTGGCGGTGGCGGTGCCGGCCTTGGCCACCACGATCCCGGCGGCGGCGTTGGCCAGCATGGCCGCCGACCGCCAGTCGGAGCCGGTGCAGATGGCCGCGCTGAACACGGCTATCACCGTATCGCCGGCGCCGCTCACATCGAACACCTCCCGGGCCTCGGTCGGGATGAGCCAGGGGGCCCCGTGGACCACGGACCCGGCGGGGTCGGCGAACAGGGCCATACCCTTCTCGCTGCGGGTGACCAGCAGGCCCTGCAGCCCCAGGGCGGCCACCAGGGCCTGCCCGGCCACCTGCAGGTCCGCGTCGCTCCGGGCGGGCAGCCCCGCCAGCTCCGACAATTCCCGGGTGTTGGGGGTCATGAGCGTCGCCCCCTGGTAGAGCGCCATCTGGCTCGGCTTGGGATCGACGATCCAGGGAATGCCCCGGCGCTGGCACAGGGTCCGCACCCGGTCCATGACCCCGACGCTCACCGAGCCCTTGGCGTAGTCGGAGATGATCAGGGCGGCGGCCTGCTCCATGGCCCGCTCAAGTCCGGCGCACAGGCGCTCCACCACGTCCGGCTGGAATGCCGAGCTGTCCTCCCGGTCGATGCGCAGCATCTGCTGCTGCTGGCCGATCACCCGGGTCTTGATGATGGTGGGCCGGCTGGGGTCCTCCACCAGCCAGTCGGGGCGGATGCCCAGGTCCCCGAGCAGCGCCTGGATCCGGCACCCCGCCGCATCCTCCTGCAGGGTGCCCACCAGCAGCGGTTCCGCGCCGATGGCCTTGAGGTTCGCCGCCACGTTGGCGGCCCCGCCCAGCACCGCCCGCTCCCGGCGGATCCGGACGATGGGCACCGGCGCCTCGGGCGAGATGCGCTCCACCTCGCCGAACAGGTACTCGTCCAGCATCAGATCGCCCAGCACGGCCACCCGCTGGCCGCGCATGCGCTCCAGCAGTCCCTCGGCCTGGCTCCGGTCCATCCTCATGGCTGCGCCCTCCGGGCCCGATCCTGGAGCATGACCGGAATGCCCTCCTCCACCGGATAGACCAGCCCGCAGCGCTGGCAGCTCAGGCCGCCCGCCTCCAGTTCCACCAGATCGCCGTGGCAGGCGGCGCCGTCCTGGTCGGCAGGACAGCACAGGATTTCGAGCAGGCGGGGATCAAGCATGCGCAGGGTCCATCATGGTTTGGGGTCGAGGTCGGCGGCGGCGGGCCGGAACCCGGGCCAGGTCAGCGTCGCAGCGGCGTCCGGGGACGCCGCTGCTCAGCACAGGCTGTACTTGGGGCCGCCGCCGCCTTCGGGCGGGGTCCAGATCACGTTCCCTTCGGGGCACTTGATATCACAGGTCTTGCAGTGCACGCAGTTGGAGAAGGAGATCGCCACCTTTTCCACCTTGCCCCGGGCATCCGGATGCATCTCGTAGACCTGGGCCGGGCAGAACACGGTGCACGGGCTGCCCTTGGTCTCCCAGCAGGTGGCGCACACCTGATCGCCCTTGACGATCTTCAGGTGCCCGGGCTGGTGCTCGTCGTGCATGGCCCCGGAGGCGTACACATCGTCCAGCTTGGGAACGGTCAGCTTGCCGTCGAACTTCACGCCCCAGTCCAGATCGTCCCGCTTCACCCCGGCCTTGCCGTAGAACGCCTCGGTGCTTTCCGTCCGCTGGGCGTCCGGCTCGCTCCGAAGCGGATCCCCCGGGGTCCAGCCGTCGGCCACCAGGCTGATGCCCAGCCGCATGGCCGCCGTGGCGGTCAGGCCGTGGCCGAGGATCTGGTGGAAGTTGCGGGTGCGGCGCAGCTCGGCCCCGGCCCAGGAGTCGGTGTAGGCCCGGGCGTAGCGCATGAGCGAGTCCGCCCCGAAGTCCTCCTCCAGCAGCGCCTGGACGATGGTCTCGGCGGCGCACAGCCCGCCCTTCATGCCCAGATGGATGCCCTTGAGCCGGGCCGCGTTGACCATCTGGGCCGCGTCGCCCACCAGCATGCCGCCGGCGAAGGCCAGCCGCGGCATGGCGTTCCAGCCGCCGATGGCCAGGGCCTTGGCGCCGTACTGCAGCAGCTTGCCGCCTTCCAGCATGGGCTTGATGCGCGGATGGGTCTTGAACTTCTGCAGGGCCAGGTGGGCGTCGGCGAAGGGGTCCTGGGTATCCAGGCTGACCACGTAGCCCACCGCCAGCCGATCGCCAGCCAGCTTGTACACGAACGAACCGCCCGATTCACCGTCCGCCTGGGGCCAGCCGGTGCTGTGCAGCACGAAGCCGTCCGGCACCAGCCCCGGCTGGATCTCCCAGATCTCCTTGGCGCCGGTCTCGTACACCTGGGGATTCACCGCCCCGTCCTGGAGTCCCAGCACCGCGTCCAGCTCCCGGGCCAGGTGCCCCCGGGGCCCTTCGCCGAACACCGTGATCTTGGCCTTGAGCCGGTTGCCGGGCTCGAAGTTGGACCTGGGACTGCCGTCGGCCTGGACCCCCTTGTCGGCGGTCTGCACCCCCACCACCCGGCCGTCCTCCCACAGCACCTGCATGCCGGCGAAGCCGGGCAGCAGCATCACATCCACCCCTGGCACCGCGCGCTGCTCGATCCGCTCGGCCATCCAGCGCACCATCCGCGACAGGGAGACGATGGGGTTGCCGTGGTTGCGCAGGAACGGCGGCGGCACCGGGGCCCGCATCCCGCCCCGCTGGGTGAACAGCCAGACCTCTTCCTGGGCCACGTCCCCTTCGTTGGGGAAGCCCTGGTCCCGGTAGTCCGGGCACAGTTCCCGGAGCGCGATGGGATCCAGCACGGCGCCGGAAAAGGCGTGGTCGCCGATGGCATCGCCCTTTTCGATGAGCCCGATGGTGAGCCCTTCCAGCCGCTTGGCTCCAGGCTGGGCGTTGTGCCGCTCGATCAGATCCAGCAGGCGCCACAGGCCCGCCAGGTTGCTGGGCCCGGCCCCCACGAACAGCACGTCGAATTCCAGCTCCTCCCGGTCCACCCCGGGGCGGACGGACTGGGTCGAATAGTCAGGCATCGGTGACTCCAATTCAGCAACCGTCAGTTTACCCGCGAACCCGCGCCGGTGGCAGAATCGGGACATGGACGCCCCTCTTCCCTCCTCCAGGCTCAGCTTCCAGGCCGCGGTGCAGCGGCCGCTGTCGGTGGTCTACCGGACCCCGGACGGCGCCTGGGAGGGCCACGACTTCACGGTGGAGGTGATCGCCGCCCGGTCGGGCCTGGACGGCTTCGACGTGGTGATGGATTTCCGCGATCTGGAGGCGGCCCTGGATCAGCTCCTGGCCCCGCTCCAGGGCCGCCTGCTGGGCGAACTGGGGCTGCAGGACCCCCTGGCCCTGGCCCGGCGCCTGGCCGCTGACCTGGCCCCGCGGGTGCCTGCGCCCGCACGTTTGCTTGAAGTGGCCCTCACCGACGGCCGGGGCCGCCGCCTGGCCCTGCGTGTCTGACGCGACTGAGGGGGGACCGCCCGCTCGCGTTGCTCGCTCTACGTCCCCCCTCAGACTCCCCCACAGGATGTCCGGGCGAAGCCCGGGCATCCTGTCTGGCATGACCCAACATCACGTCTGGTTTGCGCTAAATCCAGCCCTGGCGCGTCGCGACAAATTCCGCTATGAATATGGCATTCCGTCCGGAAACCTCCCGGGCCGGGCTTGCCTGCCTTACTCTCCCCTCATGGCTCCGGGTTGGGTAGAATGGGGCGGTTGGGGGTGCAATGTTCGGTGAAATGAAGATCTTTTCAGGGTCAAGCCATCCGTCCCTGGCGGCAGGAATCGCCGCCCACATGGGGATGCAGCTGGGCAAGGCCCGGATCACGCGGTTCTCCAACGAGAACATCAAGGTCAAGATCGACGAGAACGTGCGGGAATCCGACGTCTTCGTGATCCAGACCAGTTCCTCGCCGGTGAGCGACAACCTGCTGGAGATGCTCATCATGATCGACGCGCTGAAGTTCGCCAGCGCGGCGCGCATCACCGCGGTGCTGCCGTACTATCCCTATGCCCGCAGCGACAAGAAGGACGAGGCGCGGATCTCCATCACGGCGCGCCTGGTGGCCGACCTGCTGCAGACCGCCGGCGCGGAGCGGGTGCTCACCATGACCCTGCACGCCCCGCAGATCCTGGGCTTCTTCCGGGTCCCGGCCGACCAGCTGCTGGCCACGCCGGTGCTGGTGAACTACTTCCGCAATTCCGACCTGAGCAATTCGGCCGTGGTGGCCACCGATGCCGGCGCCGGCAAGATCGCCGGGCACTTCGCCAAGCGCCTGGGACTGCCCATGGCCATCATCGACAAGCGCCGCTTCGACGACAGCGAGGACGCCCACAGCACCGCCCTGATCGGCGAGGTGAAGGGCAAGGACGTGATCATCTTCGATGACGAGATCGCCACCGGCGGCTCCATCCGCGAGGCCGCGCGCATCCTGCGCACCTTCGGCGTGCGCCGGGTGCGGGTGGGGGCCACCCACGCGGTGTTCTCCGGCAGCGCCCTGCAGCGGCTCCAGGAGGCCGAACTGGACGAACTGGTGGTCACCGACACCGTGCCCATCTCCGCCAAGGTGCAGGAAGGGATCCCCAGCCTCAAGATCCTGTCCACCGCCCCCATGTTCGGCGACGCCATCCTGCGCATCCACGGCGGCCGCAGCATCAGCGAAATGATGGAATAGGCCGTGTGCCTGCGGCATCTGCTGATCCAGCGTGCCGCGCGACTGCAGGAACGGCAGGCGCTCACCGCGACGCCCTGGGGCACCCTGGGCTACCCCGCCTTCCGGAACCGGGTGGAGGGCGTGGCCCTGGGGCTCATGGCCACGGAGCCGCCCCCGGGGGCCCGGCTGTCCAGTGCCACCGGCGGGCCCTGGGACTGGGCCTGCGAGGTGGCGGCAGCCTGCTGCGGCCTGGTCTGGGATCCGGGCGCGGCGCCGGTGGCCGCGGCCCTGCTGGGCGGCGACCAGTTCAACGCCGAGGCGGGACGCCAGCCGTACCATGACCGGGAAGCCGAACTCCAGGACGCCACGCTCCTGATGGACGGCCTGGCCCAGGGCGAACTGCTGCGCCGGCTGGCCCGCCTGAACCGGCGGCTGGGCTGGGACCACACCACCACCGTCGTCCTGCCCATGACCCAGCTGGCCACCCCGGAACTCCGGGGCGCCCTGTGGAGCGCCCTGTACGCCGGCAGCCACGCGGTGCTGGCCGCGGCCGCGCCGGACTGGCAGCCGGAAGCTTTCAGGGAGCTGCTGCCGGACTGATCCGGCGGACCCCCGCCGGGGCCCCGGTCACAGGGCCTCCCACAGCCGCTGGGACTGCCCGCCGGAACGCTCCGCCCCGGGCCGGAGCCGCTCCCGCAGCCCGACCCGGAGCTCCGGGGGCAGCGCCGCCGCCGCTTCCAGCCCCTGGATCCGCTGGGGCTGGCCCAGCCCATCCCAGGCCTGGGCCAGGGCCTCGGCCCAGTCCGCATCCCCCAGCCGGGCCCGGGGTTCCCAGCGCCAGGGCGCGCCCAGTCCCGGTTCCCGGAGCGCCGGCAGGGCCAGGGCCGGCGCGCCGGCCCGCAGGGCGATGCGGCTGGCCGCGTCGGCCGATTCCCGTTGGGCGTAGGGATCGCTGAACAGGCCAACCAGGGCCGGCAGCGCCGCGGGGCTGCCCACCGCGCCCAGGGCCGAAGCCAGGGCGAAGCGCATGCCGTCCGGGGCCTCGCCCAGCACCTCCAGCAGGAACGCCTCGTCGCTGGGCCGCACGGCCCTGACCAGGCCATCGGCCGCGGCCCGCCGGGAGCCCACCCCGCCGGCCCGCAGCCCGTCCAGGTAGGGCCCCAGCCGGGTCTCGGGGCCCTCCGCCCCGGGGGCCACGGAGCGGCCGGCAGCGGCCACCGTGGGCTGTTCCGCGTCCAGGCGGCTGTACCCGGGCAGCGGCTCCCCACCCCAGCCGGCGGCCTCGGCGCTCTCCAGCCACTGCGCCCAGTCCTCGGCCAGGGCGGCCATGGTGGGGGTGCGCTTGCGCAGGTCGGGGGCCAGGGCCTGCATCAGGATCCGGGCCAGCCGGGGCGGGAACCCGGGCCGGATCGCCGCGGGCGGCAGCTGGACCTGGCTGTACGGACGGCCCGTGGTGTATTCGTAGACGATGGCGCCCAGCGCGTAGACATCGCAGCGGACATCCACGTTGCGCGGGTCGCCGTGCTGTTCCGGGGCCATGTAGCCCAGGGTACCCACCACCATCTGCGATCGGGTGACCCGGGTGCCCTCGCCGCCCTCCCACAGGCAGACCCCGAAATCCGTGACCTTCAGCCGGCCGTCGGCGGCGAACAGCAGATTGGACGGTTTCAGGTCCCGGTGGATGACCCCGGCCGCGTGCGCCACCTGGAGGGCGCCGGTCACGGGCAGCAGCCGGGTCAACAGCCTCGCGGGCGCTTCGCCGAAGCAGGCCTTCACCGGCCCGCCGGGCAGAAGCTCCATGAGGATGTACGGCGTGCTGCCGGCGCGGCCGAAATCGAACACTTCCACCAGGTTCGGGTGGGACAGCTGGCGCAGCACGGTGCCTTCGCGCAGGAACCGGGCCACCAGCTCGGCATCGGCGCTGGCCTCGGGCCGCAGGAACTTCACCGCCAGGGGCCGATCCGGGCGGAACGGGTCCTCGGCCCGGTGCACGAACGCCATGCCCCCTTCGCCCAGCCGTTCCAGCACCCGGATGCCGCCGATGCGCCGGGGCAGCAGTACCGTCATGGGGGTCATGGGGTGCCGTCGAATTCCACCCGGTTCCTGCCCATGGCCTTGGCCCGGTAGAGGGCCATATCGGCGCGCGCCAGCAGCGAACCGCCGTCCACGTCGCCGGAACAGAACTCCACCACGCCGAAGCAGCAGGTGACGTGCAGATCCTCGCCCGGGGGGGCCGGGATGGGCTCCCCCGCCAGGGTCGCGCGCAGCCCCTCGGCCACGGTCAGGGCCTCCCGGCCGCTGGTCTCCGGCAGCACCACCAGGAACTCCTCGCCCCCGATCCGCCCGACCAGGTCGCTGGCGCGCAGGCGCGCCGAAACGAAGCCGCCGAAGCTGCGCAGGACCTGGTCGCCGGCGGCGTGCCCGTGCAGGTCGTTCACGTCCTTGAAGTGGTCCAGGTCGCACAGGATCAGGGACAGCGGCCGCCGGTAGCGCCGGGCCAGGTCCGTGTGCTTCTCCAGGAAGTTCAGCACGGAGTTGCGGTTGCTCAGCTGGGTCAGGGAGTCCACGGTGGCCTGGGCCCGCACCGCCTCGTGGTACTTCTGCTCCAGTTCGTCCAGGTGCTTGAGCTTGAAGGCATGCGACCCCATCCGCACCACGTCCCCGTGGCGCAGCAGCGCCGGACCGTTGCCCGGCAGGAGCTGGCGGCCGTTCACGAACGTGCCGTTGGTGGAGCCCAGGTCCGACAGCAGGACGATGGGCGCCAGGCCCTTCTGGTTCACCAGTTCCAGCCGGGCATGGTAGCGGCTGACCTCGGGCTCCGGCAGCCGCACCTGGTTCTCGGTGGCCCGGCCGATGGACAGACCGGACGCCGAAAGGGGCAGCACCTCGCCGATGGGATTGCCCACGTAGCGGATCAGCGCCCAGATCCCCGGAAGTTCCGCACCGCCGTCGCCCAGGCCGGATCCGGTGAGGGTTGCAGGTTCGGATTCCACCGAGTCATCGGGAAACAGCGGACGGATGGGCATGGGCTCGAGAGGCTTGGTCTTTGCATCCATTTGAAGTGCGATCCTTCGGCTTGTCAATGGACGGGATGCGTTCAAGGCTCGACGCCCGCCGCCCGACGGTCACCGCGCGACGTTCAAGGCCGCGCGGCCACCACCTGGTTGCGGCCGGCGCGCTTGGCAGTGTACAGGGCCCCGTCGGCCCGGGCCAGCAGCGCCCCGCCGTCCCGGTCGTCCGCGCCCCGCTGGGCCACGCCCAGGCTACAGGTGACCTGGATGCTGTTGTTGGAGGCCAGGTCGAAGGGGACCCCGCCGGTGGCGGCGCGCAGTCGTTCGGCCAGCAGCATCGCCCCCTCCAGATCGGTTTCCGGCAGCACCAGCAGGAACTCCTCGCCACCGATGCGCCCGGCCATGTCCGAGGTGCGCAGGCCGTTCTTCACCCGCAGGCCGAATTCCTGCAGGACCTGGTCGCCGGCGCCGTGGCCGAGGGTGTCGTTGATCTGCTTGAAGAAGTCCAGGTCGCACATGATCACGGCCAGCGCCCGGTTGTGGCGCTTGCTCAGCTCGAACCGGCTCTGCAGCTCCTCCAGGGTGGAGCGCCGGTTGTTGAGCCCGGTGAGCGGGTCCCGGGTGCTCTGGTCCAGCAGCACCGCGTAGAAGGACCGCTCCAGGGGGTCCATGGCCACCAGCTTCAGCACGTGATTGCCCAGGGAAATGCGGTCGCCCGGGCTGAGCAATACCGGGCCGTGGATCGCCTGGTCGTTCAGGAAGGTGCCGTTGGTGGAGTCCTGGTCCTCCAGCATCACCTCGGTCCCGGCCGGGCCGCGGGTCAGGGTGACCCAGGCGTGGGTCCGGCTCACCTCTTCGTCCACCAGCGGCAGATCCACTCCGGGCGAACGGCCGATGACATTGATGCCCGGCTTCAGGGGAAAGACCCGGCCCAGGAAGGTGCCGGCATAGACCACCAGCACATGCTCCGCGGGCAGCGGCTCCTGCTCGTCGGGGGCGCGCTTGCGCAGCGCGGTGGCCAGATCGGTCCAGCCGGGCACCAGGACGGTGGTGTCCGGAAGGACGGTGAGATCCTGGGACTCGGACGCCAGGGGCAGGAAATTGGAATCTTCCCGGGGTTCAGCCATCAAGCCTCCTCCACGAAACAGCAGACGATGGACCCGTCGGAGCGGCGCCGGGCCAGCATGAAGGGTGCCCGGGGGGCGGCCACCGCTTCCGGGCCCAGCACCACCAGCAGCCGGCCGGTGACGGGATCCCGCTCCACCTGCCGGGTGCCCCTGACGGGGATGCGGTAGAGCCCCACCACTTCCAGGTTCCGGATGTTCTCCCCGGTGGCGCGCACCAGCTGCAGGGTGTAGCGCATCCAGAGCGCCTTGGAGACCCGCTCCAGGTCCTCGCCCCGGAACGCCACCGGCAGGGCCATGGCCCGGTCCAGTCCGGCGAAGGCCCGCGGCCGGGCCAGGGCCGGCGCGAAGCCCTGGACCCGGGGCCGCGCCGGCCCGCCCGCATCCCCCAACCCGCTCCAGCCGCTCCGGGTCCGGGCGCTGAGCAGCGGCAGTTCCAGCCGGCGGACAGCCGTACGCCGGGGCAGCGCCGGCACCGCCAGCCGGGCGCACCGCTCGGCCTGGAACAGGGCCGGTACGCAGACCTTGGTGCCCGTGTCCCAGGCGGCCAGGCCCGGGGTTTCCGCCACCCGGGCCTCCCAGTGCACCGGCTCGGCGGCCGGCACCCCGGCCAGGCCCAGTTCCAGGACCGCCACCGTGGTCGCGGCGGGAACGAAGGGCTGCAGGACCGTGGCGGCCAGGGGCGGCACCCGGTCCGGGCAGGCCGGGGCCAGGGTCATGGACAGCGCATGGCTGGCGGGGGCATGGAACACCCGGCGGATGGTTTCGGCCAGGTCCGACATGGCTTCCCTCAGCCGGGCGGCCACAGGCTACTCGGCCCGGACCAGGGTCTGCAGGGCGGCGTAGACCCGCTCCAGCGGTTCCACCGGATCCATGTGATAGGCCACTTCCTGGAGCTTCTGCAGGGCCAGGTCCTGGGCGGCGGGGTCCACCGCCAGGGCGAAGATCACCCGCAGCGGGGAGCCGGCCTCTCCGCACTGGAGCAGCACCTCCCGGGGCGACACCCGGAAGCTTTCCCCGGACCGCGCCAGGGGGGCTTCCTGGGTCTTCTGCAGGGCCAGCACCGGGCACTTGGCGTCCCCGTTCCAGCCGCCGGCCATGTCCGCGGGGGGCAGGATGAACAGATCCGGACTGGATTTCAGCTCCTTGAGCAGGGTCTTCTGGATGACCTCCTCCTTCAGGTGCGGCTCCAGGGCCTTGCCGTACAGCACCGACTGCAGCCGGGTGGGGGTGATGGGCTCGGTGTAGCGGAAGTCCAGGGGGATCCCCGCCATGTCCGTGAGCAGCAGCCCGCCCAGGTAGCTGGCACCTTCCTTCATTGCCACAAAATAAGCCAGCTTGAGGGATTCGGCCATGACGTTGTCCACCTATCGGTTGCCCCCAGGATACCGCCCCCCTGCTCCCCCCGGATGGGAAATCCGCCGCCGGAAACATCTTGTTTTCCCTGGGAATCTGGATATTATTAACCGTGTCCGATGGGGAGTGGTCTAACGGTAGGACAACAGATTCTGATTCTGTCAGGTGAGGGTTCAAATCCTTCCTCCCCAACCAAGTAGAACGAATCACGTGCAGCCACCTTCACCGGTGGCTGTTTTTTTCGTTGTCCCAACCTTTGTCCCAGCCGGTGGAAATTCAGGGTAGCGTTCGCCCGCCGAAAAAAGCAATGACCACACTGGATTTTGACGTATTTTTCTGACGCCCCTGTTCGACGCGGATGAACCCGCCGCATTGTGGCTTCCGGCCCGATCCATTCATACATGCACGAAACATAACCACCGCGTTTGGAGGCGAAGATGTTTCCAAGATGCATGCTTCCAATGCTGCCCGTTCTCGCCTGTGCCATCCTGGGCCTCCGATGTGGGGGTGGTGGTGGCAACGGCGGCGGTAGCGCCCCCACGGCCGCCGCGCCGCCGGTTGCAGCCTTGGCAACTCCGACCTTGACCGCTCCCGTCAACTTGACCGCGGGCCTGACAGGTGCGGTCGCGGTCACAGCCACCGTGGCCAGCCCCGCCGGGATGGTCACGGTGGACTTCCAGATCGATGGGGCGAGCCTGGGGTCGGTCAACGCACCGCCCTATACCCTTACCCTGCCTGACACGGGTGCCTATACAGGAGGCCAGCACGTGTTCCTGGCCCGGAGCCGTGATGGCTCCGGCAACACCAGTCCCTGGGCCCAGGCAGTGGTAAGTTTCGGCGGCACCTCTTCCCTCCCCGCCAGCTTCAGCAGGACCACGCTCGCCGGCACGCTGAATCAAGCAACGGCCATGGACGTGGCTCCGGATGGCCGGATCTTCGCGTGTGAACAGGGAGGGACGCTCCGGGTGTTCCAGAACGGTGCCCTGCTGGGTGCACCGTTCGCGACCCTGGCTACCGCCGCCGTCGACGAGCGCGGCCTGCTCGGGATCACCTTCGATCCCGCCTTCGCCATGAATGGGTTCGTCTATGTCTACTACACCGCCGGCAGCCCGACCATCCACAACCGGATCAGCCGACTCACCGCTGACCCCGCCAACCCGAACCAGATGATCGCCGGCAGTGAGGTCGCCCTGGTCGACTTGCCCGATCTGGGGCCCACCAACCACAATGGCGGGGCCCTGCACTTCGGTCCGGACGGCAAGCTGTACGCCGCCGTAGGCAACAACGCGATCAACGCAAATTCGCCTTCGCTGAACACGGTCCTGGGGAAGATGCTCCGCTACAACTCGGATGGCAGCATCCCCCAGGACAATCCCATGGTCGCCGTCACCACCGGGCCCAATCAGGCGATCTGGGCGTACGGTTTGCGCAATCTGTTCAACTTCGCCTTCCAGCCCGGCACTGGCCGGATGCACATCGATCACGTGGGCGAAAACACATGGGAGGCTGTGGATCTGGGCCTGCCTGGCGCCAACTATGGTTGGCCCACGACCGAAGGCCCCACCAGCGCGCCCGGGATCACACCGCCCATTTTCGCTTATGGCCATCCCACCCTGCCACCGAACCAACCGGCCAGCACCGGCACGTTTCTCATGGGTACCGCCATCCTCGGCGCCGCGTTCGACCCGACCGACTCTGCCTGGCCCGCCGCCTATCACGGCGGTTATTACTTCAGCGACCTTAACGGCGGATGGATTGCGCGGATGGACCTGGCCACTGGCACTGTCAGCACCTTTGCCACTGGGTTCGGTTCCATGCGCGGATTGGCTTTCGGGACCGATGGTTCGCTCTATGCGCTGAGCCAGTCGGAGTTGCAGCGGATCTCGTCACCCTGAACGCGCTGCCGGAGAATAGCAGCCACCCTCGCCGGGTGGCCGCTTTTCGAACGGTCCAGTCAGGCTGACGATCAGGTCAATCCGCGATGACGGTATAGTCCAGCGCCCGCCCGGAGCAGCGGTGGATCTGCAAGGCCAGGGTCCCGTACCGGAACGGGTCAGCATCGGCGGGCATGGTCAGATCCCGGGTCGAGGTCACCCGGGCCGGGTCGGCCAGATCGTGTTCGCGATAGGTGGCGTGGATGCCCTGGTCATCCTGGCCAACGAAGAGGAGGTCATAGGCCTTGACCCGCTTTTTCGAGGCGGGATCGATCTGGAATCGGCCCTTGAACTTGAATGATTTCGGGGAAACGGCCTGGATCTTTTCCATCCCCTTTTCGTCGCCCGTATGGCTTCGCACATACATGAAATTCGCCAGTTCCATGTCCGGTTTCACGTAGTACATTTCGCCGGAACCATCGTTGTCATGCGCGTCCAGATAGATCGCGAGATTCTCGCCGTTGATCTCGATGGTGTCCAGGAAGGTCAGGACGTGGCCATGGGGGATGGCGAACGTGTGCTTTGCCGTCTGGATGACGATCTGCCGGTTCAGGATGAAGTAGTTGGGAAATTGCCTCTGGGCCAGGTACTCCTCATGGGTGACGATCGCCTCGCCCGCCAGGGCTGTTCTCGGCACACCCTTGGTGTAGTTGGTCTGGACGAACGGCTCGGGTTTCCCGGAAACCAGGCGAGCAGTCGGAACCGAACTCGGCCCGATGCAGCAGACCTGGGCCAGCAGCAGCAGCGAGAAAAAGACTGTTTTCTTGGTCATGACCATCCCATGTGCAGAAGTGCTGCCTCGTCCCGTTCGCTCCGTGGCCCAGATCTAGGATTGTAGCGGGCAATGCCGGCCCCGGCTGGCCGGCGCCCCCATTTCCTCGCTCCGCTAGTACCTGCCCGGCCCGGGATGATGGAAAAAACAATTTTGATATCGCGTCACAGTCTCTATGATGATCGCACCTCAAGCTGTAACCACGATCAGCCGCCCGAGCGGCTTATCCAAGGCTTCCAGCCCGAGGTATTCCCTCGGCCCCCGGGCCCACCGGCCCCCACCCGCGGCAGCGACCGCCAGGAGGAACCATGAACAACTCAGTCAAGGCTTTGCTATTCGCCGCGGCCGGAACCGGCCTCATGAGCGGCGCCATCACCGCCCAGGCGACCACCCTCCCGGCCTCGGCCGGCCGGAGCCTGTCCGCTTCCCTGGGCCAAGCGCCCATGTCCATCGCCCAGACCGCCAAGCATGACTGCAAGGGCATGAACAGCTGCAAGGGACAGGGCGGCTGTTCCGCCGGCGACATGGGCTGCAAGGCCAAGAACAGCTGCAAGGGCAAGGGCGGCTGCAAGACCACCAGCTAGCCCTGGCCTGGACCGGAGGGGCAGACGCCAGCCCGGCCTGCCCCATCCTCCTTTTCCCCCATCCCGCCGGGAGCTGATCGTGACGGCCAACCCCTTCAACGGCTTCACCGAGTACGGCGTCGGCATCGGCCTGCGCATCCCGCACTACCGGCACATCCTCGAGCGCAAGCCGGTGGTGGACTGGTTCGAGATCATCTCGGAGAACTTCATGCTCGACGGCGGCCGGCCGCTGGCGATCCTGGACCAGATCCTGGAGCAGTACCGGGTGGTGCAGCACGGCGTATCCATGTATTTCGGCTCGGCCGCCCCCCTGGACCGCACGCATCTGGCCCGGCTCAAGGCGCTGGTCCGGCGCACCCGGACCCCCTGGCTGAGCGACCACCTGTGCTGGGGCTCGGTGGACGGCACCTACAGCCATGACCTCCTGCCCCTGCCCTACACCTGGGAGGCGGTCCGGGTGACGGCGGCCAAGATCCGCCAGGCCCGCGACCTGCTGGAGGTGCCGGTGATCGTGGAGAACGTCAGCAGCTACGCGGAATTCCACGCCTCCCAGATGACCGAATGGGAGTTCCTGACCGAGGTGGTGGAGCGGGCGGACTGCGGCATCCTGCTGGACGTCAACAACATCTATGTCTCCTCCCGGAACCATGGGTTCGACCCCTTCACCTACCTGAACCATGTGCCGGCCGAGCGGGTGGCCCAGATCCACATCGCCGGGCACTCCAAGTTCGAGAAGTACATCCTGGATACCCACGACCATCCGGTGCTGGCCCCGGTGTGGAGGCTGTACGCCCGGGCCATCGAACGTTGCGGTCCCACGGCGACCCTGCTGGAGTGGGACGACCGCATCCCCACCTTCGACGAGGTCCATGCCGAAGCGCTCAAGGCCAACCGCTACCTGGCGGTGGCGCCGGCCCAGGTGGCGCTGTGAGCCGGAGCGGGCTCAAGGCCTTCCAGCAGCGCATGGCGGCGGCGGTGATGGCGCCGGCCACCCGCCGCGGCACCTTGCCGCGCCGACGTGCGGACGGCGTGCGCATGGCCGCGGAAGCCGCGGCGTTCGTGAAGCCCAACGACCGGCTGAGTTCCCTGGAGCGGCTGGAGATCTACCACCAGCAGTACTGGCTGCGGGTCCTGGGCAGCCTCGCGGAGGATTTTCCCGGACTGGGCGCGGTGCTGGGCCGCGCCCGCTTCGACGCCCTGGCCCGGGCCTATCTGGCGGAGTGTCCCTCCCGCTCCTTCACCCTGCGCAACCTCGGCTCCCGCCTGCCGGATTGGCTGGAAGCCCACCCCGCGTGGACCGCCCCCCGGAGCGGCCTGGCCCTGGACACCGCGCGCCTGGAATGGGCCCACATCGAGGCCTTCGACGCCGCCGCCGGACCGCTCCCGGACGCCGGCGACCTGGCGGCCCTGGCCGAGGACACCCGGCTCCACCTGCAGCCGCACCTCCGCCTGCTGCACCTGGACTACCCCGTGCACCGCGTGCTGGTGCGGCTGCGCCAGGAACTGGCCGGCGCCTCGGGCAACCATGCCCTGGCCGGCGCCCGGCCCCGGGCGCTGCGCCGCATCCCGGACTGCACGCCGGAGGCGACCTTCCTGGCGGTGCACCGCCACGATCTGACCGTCTACTACAAGCCGCTGGATCCGGAGGCGTTCCGTATCCTCGAGGCGATCGGGGCCGGCGCGTCCCTGGGCGAGGCCATCGAGGCTGGCTTCCAGTCCAGCGCCATGCTCGAGGCCGAGCGGCCCGCCTTCCTGCACCAGGCCTTCCACGACTGGGCCAGCTTCGGCTGGTTCACCCGGTCCGGCCCGTCCCCCCATGGAGCCCCGGATGCCTAGCTCGACGCCCAACCCCCTGCCCAGCCTGCTGCGCCGCTGCGGCGATCTTTGCTCCGCCGCCCTGCCGTGGCTGCAGTCGCTGTTCCTGCTGGCGGTCCGGCTCTACTGGGGCTGGCAGTTCGCCGGGACCGGCTGGGGCAAGCTGCACCACCTGGCCAAGGTGACGGCGTTCTTCGCCAGCCTGGGCATCCCCTTGCCCGGACTCAACGCGCCGTTCGTGGCCGCCCTGGAACTGGTCGGCGGGCTGCTGCTCATGCTCGGCCTAGCCTCCCGCCCCGTCGCCCTGTTGCTGACCGTGGACATGGTCGTGGCCTACCTGACCGCTGACCGCGCCGCACTGGCGTCCGTCTTCAGCAACCCGGACGCCTTCTATGCCGCGGCGCCCTTCACCTTCCTGTCCGCCTCGCTCGTCGTGCTGCTGTTCGGCGCCGGGCCCCTGGCCCTGGACCGGCTGCTGGGGCGGCCCGGGGGTGGCCGGTAAAGACCGCACGTCCCGGGTCAGCTCAACTCCGTGACGGGTATGGCCCTGAAGCCATCGCCCAGGGGAACGGAATGCGGGGTGCGGGAAACCACGGCGCCCTGGAGCCCGGCCGGCCCAGCAAGGGCCGCCCGGACGAAAGCAAGGTTGACCGTATCGCCTCGGCCAGGCAGCTCGGTCCATTTGGCTTCGAACAATTCGAGCCGGCCGCCGCCGTCCACCAGGAAGTCCACCTCCCGGGTCCGGTCCCGCCAGAAAAACAGACTGCCCGTGCGTCCGGCGCCGCGCTCCCGATGCCGCAACTGGGCGAAGACGAAGGTTTCCCAGATGGCCCCCATGGCCGGAGACCGGTCCAGATCCGCCACCGAGCGGATGTTCAGCAGGGCGCAAAGCAGGCCCGTATCCGCAAGGTAGAGCTTGGGGCTCTTGACGATGGAACGGGTGCGGTTGGAGAACCAGGGCTCCAGCAGGACGATCTGGCCAGAGGCCTCCAGGATGGACAGCCACTGGTTGGCGGTGGAAGGCGAGATACCCACATCCCGGGCCAGATCCGCCTTGTTCAGCAGATTGGCGGAACGGAGAGCGCAGGCGCGCAGGAACCGCTCGAAGTCCCGCAGACTGCCCACATGGGCAAGGGAGCGCACGTCCCGTTCCAGGTAGGTCGCCAGGTAGGAGTTGTGGAAAGCCACCGAGTCGATCTCCGGATTGGCATACAACTCCGGGAAGCCGCCGCGGACCATGGCCTCCGTTTCCCGGATTCCCGGCAGGACCGCCTGGATCTCGGCACAGGAAAGGGTTTCCAGTTCCATGATGTCGGCTCGCCCCGCCAGGGATTCCGAAACGTTGGCCATGAGGGTGAACTTCTGCGATCCGGTCAGCAGGAACTGCCCGTAGGCTGCCCGGTTGGCGTCCACCTCCGCCTTGAGGTGACGAAACAAGCCTGGCGCGTACTGGACCTCATCGATGATGACCGGCGGCGGGTGCCGCTGCAGGAAACGTTGCGGTTCCTTCTCCGCCTGTTCCGCCTCGGTCGGAAGGTCAAGGGAAACGAAAGCATGATCAGGGAACAGGCGGCGCAGAGTGGAGGTTTTCCCGGTCTGTCTGGCTCCAGTCAGGACAATCACCGGCCTGGTCTTGGAGGCATGCAGAAGTCGAGGTTCCAGAGTACGTGGGATCCACATGCGCAAAAGATACGACGCCATCGCATATTTTGCACGATATTAATATCTTCCGATGTAACAGCAATAACGTCTGTTCGGCCGGGACAATGACGGAACAGATCCTCAGGAGTGATGCTCCGAAAGGTGGCGCAGCGCGCTGGCCAGGGCCCGGGCCGCTTCGTCCGGGGCCGGGTCCTCCGGCGCCAGCAGGAAGCGGGCCACCCCCGGCACGGCCCGCAGTCCGCGGTAGAACGCCGCGCAGGCCGTGCAGATCAGCAGGTGCAGCCACAGCGGGACCCGCTCCCGGAACGGCAGGGCGCCTTCGGAATACTCCGTGAGCCGTTCGCGGGCTTCCCGGCAGGAGAGCATGAGCTTCATGAGGACCTCCCTTGGAGGTGCGCGCGCAGGCGCGCCTGCACCTGGACCCGGGCCCGGTGCAGGCGCTGGCGCACGGTGGGGGCGGCCTGCTCGAGCCTGGCCGCGATGGCTTCGGTGGACCAGTCTTCCAGATCCTTGAGCACGAACACCACCCGCAGGGCGTCCGGCAGTTCGTCCAGCGCCTGCAGCATGCAGGCCCGCAGCTGGCGCCGTTCGACGACGTCCAGGGCCTCGGCGGCCACGCTCCACTGCAGCTGGGCGCGGGTGTCCAGGTGGTGCCCGGCTTCGTCGAATTCGCCCAGCCCGGTCATGGCGTCCATGGAATCCTCCCGGATCCGGATGTGGCTCCGGCGGAACATCAGCGCGGCGTTGACGCAGATCTTGTAGGCCCAGCTGCTGAACCGGCTGCGGGCCTGGAAGTCCGGCAGATCCTTGAAGATGCCCAGGAGCGCTTCCTGGAGCGCATCCTGCGCATCCGCCCGGTTCCCGAGCATGCGCAGGATCCCGTTGAAGAACAGACCCAGGTGCGGCGCGACCAGGGCCCCGAACGCATCGGAGTCCCCCGTCGCGGCGCGCACGATCAGTTCCTCTTCACTCATGGCCATGGGGTGATCATTGTGGCACCCCTGTGACCGGAGCAACAGCATTCCCGGCGGCCAAGGGGCCGGGAAGCTTGGTTAGCTCGCCGCCCCCATCCGGCTGCCCAGGAACTTGAGCTGGTAGTACAGCGCCCGCAGCAGGGGCAGATCCACGCCGGCCGCCGCCGCCGCCCGGAGCGGGGCGCCGTGGATGGCCTCCACTTCCATGGGCCGCTTTTCGTCGTAATCGATCTTCATACTGGCCCGGTACGGGGTCATCTCCCGGGTCATCTTCAGCATCCGGCCGATGAAGTCGGCGGGAATGGTCCGGCCGCAGGCGGCGGCGCCGCGCACCACCTCCGCCATGAGCCCTTCCACCAGGGCCAGGGCATCGGGATCGGCGATCAGGGCCGAGGTGTCGGCGTCCAGGACCACCGACAGGCCGTTGAACGGGATGTTCCACACCAGCTTCTCCCAGCGGGCCAGGGGCAGATCCTCCATCAGGCCCACGTCGATGCCGGCCCGCTGGAAATCGGCGCCGATGCCCCGCAGGGTATCGGCGATGCCCACGGGCCGACCGTCGGCAGCGAACTCGCCCATGCGCACACTGCCGTAGTCCAGGTGCCGGATGTGCCCGGGCCCCACCCGGTTGGAACAGATGAAGCAAAGCCCGCCGAACACCCGGTGGCCCGGCGTCGCCCGTGCCGCCGCCGCCTCGCCCCCAAGGCCGTTCTGCAGCACCAGCACCACGCCGTCCGGCTTGAGCACCTGCGGCAGCAGGGCGGGCAGCAGGTGGTTCTGGGTGGCCTTCCAGGTGACCACGGCCACGTCGCAGGGGGGCATGTCCGCCACATCCCGGAAGGCCCGGACCCTGGGCAGGTGGAAATCGCCGTCCTTGGACTCCACCCGCAGGCCATGGCGGCGCACGTGCTCGTAGTCGCTGCGCAGCAGGAAATGCACCGGGTTCCCGGCCCGTTCCAGCCGGGCTCCGTAGAAGCCGCCCAGGGCGCCGGTACCGAGAATCGCATAGCTGGTTGGTGGCATGATAGACCCCAGGGTCCATGCGCAGCGGCCGCGGCCGTGCCCATGGTCAATAAATAGACTAGGGACTACCCTTGACGAAGACCAGCCAACCCTTAAAAACGTAATACTTGTATTAACGAATGACAGGGATGGGTTGACGCCAGGCGAAGGCGCGGCGCGGACGGGCAACGGCCCCGGGGGTCCGGGGCCGTTGCGAGTCCAGCCCGGGTCCAGCTGCCTAGAACTTCAGGCGGCCGCCGAGACCAATGATCGAGTTGTTGGAGTAGATGTAGTTGGCTGCGACCTTGGTGCCGGCGGCACCGCTGTTGGCCATGCCCCCGCTGACCACGTTGACCATGTAGCCCAGGTAGCAGTCGACGGCCTTGGTGAAATGGTAGTCGACCAGGATGGAGTCGTACTTGCTCTTGCCGCTGGCGGCCTGGTTGGCGAAGGCTGCGTGGTTGGAGTAATTGTTCTGGTCGACCTGGTAGTAGCCGGCCGCCAGGTTCAACTTGCTGGTCACGTCATAGGAGGCCCCGATCCAGTAGACGTTCAGGTCCTTCTGGACATTGCCGCCGTTCACCGTGAAGGGGGTCACGCTCACGGCCGTGACGCTCTGGCCGTAGAGGCTGGTCACCTGGCTGTCAGCGCCGGGATTGCTCGGGTTGGTGAATTCCTGCTTCTGGTAGCCGCCCCGGATGGCCCACTTGCCGACCAGGTAGCGGGCCATCAGGCTGTAGGAGACGGTGTCCTCGAAGGTGGCCTTGACGCCCGAAGACGCGGGGATGGTGTAGGTGGCGGTGCCGACGGTGACGGTCTGGGCGGCGATGTAGTTGTTCGAGATGGAGGTCGCGTCCTTGTTGCCCTGGTAGGCGGCCTGGACGGCGAAGGGGCCGTTCTCGTAGCCGAGGGTGACCTGTTCGGCCGAGCCGGTGTTCGCGTTGTTGGTGACACCGCCGAACTTGTGCTGCAGGCCCAGGTTGAAGCCGGCGTACTTGATCTTGTACTTGACGGCGTTGTCGAGCCGGCTGTCGTCGGTCGCGCCGCCGCCGCCGTAGGAACCCGAGTAGCCCAGGGGCGAGAAGGACTGGGCCCCCTGGACCGCGTCGAAATCCCCGATCAGGTCGAGCATGAGGCTCTGCTGCCGGCCGAAGGTCAGAGTGCCGTACTGGGTCGATTCCACCCCCAGGTAGGCGCCGCGGGCGAACAGCTGGCCACTGTTGGCCGAATCGTTGCTGCTGAACTGGGAGCCGGTCGAGCCAGTGCTCTGGGCCACGGTCTGCGCGGCATTGCTCACCGTGCCGTTGGGCACGTTGATGGCGCTCTCCAGCAGGAAGATCGCCCGGTAGCCGTCCACGATCCCGACGCCGCCCTTGAGACCCCAGCGGCTGGGCGAGATGCCGCCGTTGAACATGCCGATGGCGGCGGTGTTGCCCACCTTGTTGGCGGTGGGATTGACCAGTTCAGAGTTGCCCGTTTCAAAGCCCAGGGTGTGGTCGACCCGGGCTACGCCGGCATCCAGCACCCCGTACAGGGTGACATTGGCGTCGCCTTTGGAAACGGTGAGCCCGGAAACGGCCACAGCCTGCGCGGCCAAGGGCAGCCCCGCACAGATGACCAGCGCGAGCAGGGACAGGTTCTTCATGGTTGGCTCCAGAGAATGATGAGCGAAAGCAGCGCTCCGGCGCCGTGCGCCAGAGTACTGATCTTTCATTAAGTTGCGGAACGGCAGGAGATCGGCTGGACCGGTGTGGTGGTTGGCGAAGCGATCTGCGGCAGCCGCTCTCACTTGGATAAAGGTTCCCTGATGGCTGTGACATTGCCGTGACCGCGGGGTAATATCCTCGCGGGACGGGGCCGTCCCCTACCCGGTCCAGCCGAACCGCGCCAGATCCAGGTTCCCGGCGGCGTCCACCGCCACCCCCTCCTCACGCAGCCGCTGGATCTGCAGCTGCGCGCCCCACCAGCGGCCCAGGCTGGGCACGCAGCCCCGGGCGCTGACGATGCGGTGCCAGGGCAGCCCGCTGCCTTCGGGCAGGGCCTTGAGCACCATCCCCACCTGCCGGGGCCGCCGGGGGTAGCCGGCCATCCGGGCGACCTGCCCGTAGGTGGCCACCCGGCCCCGGGGCACCGCCGCCACCACCCGCAGCACCGCTTCCCGGAACGGCATGGGCGCCGGCTCCGTGGCTGCCTCCTCCCCCGCGGGCAGAGGCGACCGGCTCATCCCAGATGGGCCTCGGGCTTGTGGGCCACCGGGATCCGGCTGGAGAAGCCGCCTTCGTAGTCGTGCCAGTGGTCCAGGTCCTCCTCCGGGAAGGCCCAGCACCAGTAGCCGTCGCCGGAATCGAAATCGACCAGCCAGGGCCCCTTCACGTCCGGCCCCAGGTCCCGCACCGCCTCCGCCCAGGCGTCCATCAGGGTTTCCAGGCGGGTCTGCAGCGATTCCACCCGGGCCTCGTCCTCACGGTCCTCCGCGGACTGCAGTTCCTCGGCCAGGCTGGAAGCCAGTTCGAACACGGGCCGGGTCATAGCCTGCACCTTCGGCAGGACCTCGCGGGCCTCCTCCAGGGTGAAAACTCGGGCCATGGATGCCTCCGGTGCTTCATGATAATCACTTGATGCGTATTGTGCCCCTTCTCCCTTCTTCGTGTGCGCCCGAATCCTGGCTTTCCTGCGAGGCCGTGGAACTGGGCTGGACCGGCGAGCTGCATCCGGACTGGCTCCGGCCGGCGGCGCCGCCGGTGCACGCCCTGCACCTGCCCTGGCAGCCCTGGGGCCCCGCCCTGGGAGAAAGCGCCCTGGCGGCTCTCCGACCGGCACTGGGCGCGGATTTTCTGGTGCTGCGCGCCCGGGCCCCGGAGGGCCGGGCCGAGACCGCCGCCTGCATGGGCGTGCTGGAAGGCCTGCTGGAGGTCGCCCGCAGCCACGGGGCCGGCCTCAAGCTGGCCCTGCGCCCCGGGCCCGGGGCGGCCCCGGCCCTGGCCGCCCTGCTGCGCGAGGCCCAGGGCACGGCCGTCGGCTACTGCTGGGACGCGGACCTGGGCCCCGACCTGGCCTGGGTGGAGGACCGGCTGTTCTGCGCCGTGGGCGCGCCCGGCACCGATCTGGAGCCCTTGCGGGCGCTGGGCTACCGCTGGAACCTGGCCATCCCGGCCCGGGACCCGGCCGGGTTCCGCGAGCTGGCCGCCGGCATCGCCATCGCCTACCCGCCCGTGCTGTTCCCCACCCTGCTGCCCCCGACGCCGCCCACCCCCGATCCCCAGGAGCGCCCTTGAAACCCATCCTCGTCGTGGCCGGAGAAGCCTCCGGCGATCTGCACGGGGCGGAGATCCTGCGGGAACTCCGTGCCCGCCGTCCCGATCTCCGGCTGGTGGGCGTGGGCGGCAGCCTCATGAGTCCGCTGCTGGACCGCAAGCTGGCCGATGTGCGGGACCTGGCCGTGGTGGGCTTCGTGGAGGTGGCGCGCCACCTGCCCCGGCTGCGCCGGCTGTTCAACGAGATCCAGGCCGTGGCCGCCCAGGAGGACATCGGCACAGCCCTGCTCATCGACTACCCTGGCTTCAACCTCCGGCTGGCCGGGACCCTGCGCCGGACCATGCCGCAGGTCCGCCTGCACCAGTTCGTGTGTCCCCAGGTCTGGGCCTGGAAGGCTGGCCGGATCCCCAGCCTGGGCCGCACCCTGGACGCGCTCTACTGCCTGTTCGACTTCGAACCTCCGCTCTTCCAGGGCTACCCGGTGGAGGCGCTGTGGGTGGGCAACCCGCTGGTGGAAACCGCGGTGCCGGAGGTGGACCGGGACACCTTCTTCCGCACCACCGGGCTGGACCCGAGCCGACCGCTGGTGGCCCTGCTGCCGGGCAGTCGCAGGGGTGAACTGGACCGGCTGCTGCCGCCCCTGGCCCAGCTGGTGGCCGATTGGCAGTCCCGCCCCGAACGCCAGGCGGTGCAATGGGTGCTGCCAGTGGCCCCCACCCTGCCGGAGCCGGCGCTGCGCGCCCTCCTGGGCGCCCAAGGCAGCCAGGTGCGGCTGGTGCATGGCCTGGGCTACGCCGCCCGGGCCTATGCGGACGCGGCCCTGGTCTGCTCGGGCACCGCCACCCTGGAGACCGCGCTGCTGGGCACGCCGTTTGCCATCATCTACAAACTGAATCCCATCACCCACTGGGCCGCCCGCCGCTGGGTGAAGATCCCCTGGTTCGGCCTGGCCAACGTGGTGGCGGGCCATCAGGTGGTACCGGAACTGCTGCAGGGGGAGGTCAATCCCCGGCGCCTGAGTGCCGAGCTGGACGCCCTGCTCGATCCGGCGGTGGCGGATCCCATGCGGGTCGAGCTGGGCCGGATCCGGGCCCATCTGGGCGCGCCCGGCGCCGCGGCCCGGGTGGCAGAGCACCTCCTGGCGCATCTGCCGGACTGACGACCAGGTAGGGGTCCGGGTCCCTCCCTTTCGCCCTTGTCCGTTCTGTTGGATCGCTGATCGCGATCCAACAGAACGAAGTGCTTCGCCGGAAGGTAACCGGTATTTGTGTGTTCACCGCCGGATTTCGGCTCAAACAGACGTCGCGGGGGATTGAAATCGACCCATTTCCGGAACCTTTCGCCCGGGGGTGGCACACGGCCCCCGCCCCTCTGCGGAATCCCTCCGTTGTCTCTGAACGCGGATGCGTTCAGAGACAACGACCAGGGCGGAAGGGAGGGACCCGGACCTGGTCTAGCTTCGCCGATAGGTGGCCAGGATCCCCTCCCACTGCCCCTGGGCCTTGAGGATGGCCTCCGCCACCGCCCGCAGCACCCCGGAGCCGCCCGGCACCGGCACCACCCAGTGGCACACCGCCCGCACCTCCGGCACCGCGTCCTGAGGGCAGCAGGCCAGGCCGACGCCGGTGAGCAGGGGCAGATCGGTGAGGTCGTCCCCCAAGTGGGCCACCTGGTCCAGGCTCAGACCGTACTTGGCGCACAGCTGGTCCATTACTGGCTGTTTGTCCAGCCGCCCGGCGATGCAGTCCACCACCTTCAGGTCCTGGGCCCGCTGCAGGGTGGCCGGGGAGGCCAGGCCGGAGATGAAGGCCACGGGGATGCCCGCCCCCTGGAGCAGCTTGATCCCGGCCCCGTCCTTGGCGTTGAAGCTCTTGGTGTGCGCCGGCTGGTCCCCGTAGTGGAGTTCGCCGTTGGTGAGCACCCCGTCCACGTCCGTGCACACCAGGCGGATCGCCCGCAACCGCTGTTCCAAACCGCTCATGCCCTGCCTCCCGGCGGCGCGCCGGCGCCCCCATCCGGAAAGTTTGACAGCAATGACCGCGCCTCGTCCCCCGGGCCGGGTCCGGCCTCCCGAGGCCTGGTCCGGCCTCCCGAGGCCTGGTCAGGCCACCCGAGGCCTGGTCAGGCCTCGGCGTCTGCTAAGCTGGTGCCGGTTCCCGGTCCCATGGACCGCGGA
>Ga0302202_10000032_pt1 | contig 136708 bp, 134 predicted proteins | sample II_Bog_N3_3_FD_194579 | JGI IMG/M metagenome (GOLD analysis project Ga0302202, IMG submission 194579) | Peat permafrost microbial communities from Stordalen Mire near Abisko, Sweden - II_Bog_N3_3 | ecosystem: Environmental > Terrestrial > Soil > Wetlands > Peat | place: Sweden: Abisko... | reverse complement strand
TCTCGACGGCCAACTTCTGCCCGGCCGACAACGCGGCAGGGTTCAACGGGGCGCTCTTCCCGGTCGACCTCACCGGGGCGCGGAGCCCCTGTCGCTGATCGGCGGGGTTGAGACGTAGGTGCGTCGAACCGGCCCTTGTCCAGAGGAGCACCCCGGGCCGTTGGCGCCGACGAGCCAAGGCGTGAGCGTCAGGTGCGGCCGTCACGATGCTCAATTGCTCGTCAGCCCAGCTCAGCGGCGTGCCTGAGCCGGTTGGCGGTGCGGGTCGCCCGCTGCGCGCTGCGCGCACCAGATCGCAGCGCCCCGTGACGCCTTGCGAGCACTGGCGGTCAGGACGAGCCACGAACGCCCGTGGTCGCCGGCGTCCTAACCCATCGAGACCACGGCTCGATCGAGTGGCTTACCGCCCATCGAGCCGTGGAACTGTGCGTCGCCGAAACTGAAGATGCCGCCGTCGGACGCCGCCTCCCAGTAGCCCCCGCCGTCGCTGGTCGCCGTCATGGCCACGATCGGCCGGTTGAGCGCCGCCCCGCCCATCGAGCCGTGGAAGGTGGCGTCACCGAAGTTGAAGATGCCACCGTCGGAGGCCACCTCCCAGTAGCCGGCGCCGTCGCTGGTCGGTGCCATCGACACGATCGGCGCGTTGAGCGGCTTGCCGCCCATCGAGCCGTGGAACCCGGCGTTGCCGAAGGAGAACACCCCGCCGTCGGAGGCCACCTCCCAGTAGCCCCCGCCATCGTCCGTGGGCGCCATCGCCACGATCGGTGCAGCGAGCGGCTTGCCGCCCATCGAGCCCCCGAAGGCGGCGTCGCCGAAGGTGAAGACGCCACCGTCGGCGGCCACCTCCCAGTAGCCCTTGCCGCTGGGCGCGGCCGCCATCCCGACGATGGGCGCGTCGAGATGGCGGCCACCCATCGAGCCGTAGAAGGCGGCGTCGCCGAAGCTGAAGATGCCCCCATCGGAGGCCACCTCCCAGTAGCCCTTGCCATCGGGGGTCGCCACCAACCCGACGATGGGCGCGTCCAGCGGCCGACCGCCCATCGAGCCGTAGAAGGCGGCGTCGCCGAAGGTGAAGACGCCGCCGTCGGCGGCCACCTCCCAGTAGCCCTGTGCGCCCGGGGCGGGCACCGGGTGCGTCCCCGCCGGCGGGATGACGAGGAGCGAGATCGAGTTCGCGGGGAAACTGGTCGTGAGCGAACCGGCGGTGATCGCCTGGTCGGGCTGGCGAACGATCGCCGAGAGGTTGCTGCCGTCGTAGGTGTAGAGCTGCGCACTGGGACCGCTCGCGAACCCGCCCAGGGATACCGGCGCGTCGAGGGCACCTGCGGTCTTGTTGACCACCATCACGGTCAGCGCCCCATCAGAGCTGCGCGTGGCGGCGTACACCGACAACTGGCCCTGGTCGGTGCTCGTCGCCTGCACGGACGTGTCGCCGAACGTGCTGCCCTGTCCGTCGTAGTCGCGGTACATGCGGAAGGCGTACGCGCCGGGCTGTGACGTGGTCGGCGGGCCCCACAAGGTGGCGAGGTCAAGTCCCTGGGCGCCGAAGATCCCGAGCGCGTCGGCTTGGGCCAGTGCCCCGTTCATCGAGTCGAGCGCACCGAAGTTGTACTCGGTGATGGCCGTCTTCGTGCCCGGGTAGTACTGGTTGACCCAGCTCTTCATGCGCGGGATCAGGTCGATGTCGCCGTAGTACTGGCCGATCCAGTCGTTCTCGACGAACGAGGGGTCCCAGAGGGAGCGGGTGGCCTGCAGGCGGGCGGCCTGAGTGGCGGCGTCACCCTCCTCGCACAGGGCGATGCAGTCGCTCGGGCTCGGCAAGCCCGACGGGGTCGTCGGGTAGTAGTGCTCGTCGAAGTAGTCGAGCAGCCTCGTCCCGTGCTGCTTCTGGTAGAGGGCGAGCTGCTGGAGGTAGTACTGCGCCTCCCAGATGCTGCCGCCGTGGCTCGCCTGGTTGTCGCCGGCCGGCCCGGCGTCGACGTAGGCCGCCCAGCCGAAGTCGCCGGGACCGTCGATCGAGGCTGTCGGGTCGACCGACTTGACGGCAGCGGCGTATTGCTCGGTGAGCCCGACCAGCTCGTCCCAGCCCGTCTTGGCGGGGTGGACGTCGCGGTGGGTGTTGTCCCACCCCGACGGCTCGTTGTCCATCTCGTAGATGCCCACGCCACCCTGGGCGGCCGTGCCGTACTTGTCCACGAAGTGCTGCACCCACTGCGCCTCGAAAGCAGGCGAGTTCGCCTGGTTGTTCGAGGCGATGTCGGTGTCGGCGATGGTCGCACCCGAGGTGGTGAGCCCGTTGCCGCACTGCCCACCGCCGGGCAGCGTCACATACGGGTTGACGGACTGCTGGGCCCCGTAGACCGACGTCGGAAAGGAGCAATTGGTGGCCGCTGCATTGTTGATCCACGGGATGATCGGGATCGTCATGATCGTCTGGCCGCCCGAGGCCCGGTCCTTGTCGACCAGTGCGTCCGCCGAGGCGCTTGGTACCGGGTCGGCGCTCCCGCTGCCGCTCATGAAGTACCAGTCGCCGCCCGAGTTCGATGAGTCCTGCTCCCAGTTGTAGCGCGTGGTCGCATCGCCGCCCCAGCGCTCGACCGGGATCTTGAGCTCGGTGGCCAGGCCCTGGTCGACGCCATAGCTGTTCATGCCGTAGATGAGCGGGCTGATGGCGTGCACGCCTGCGGTGGGGTCGATGGAGAGGGCAACGCCGCCGGCAGCAGACGCGAGCGTCCCATCGGGGAAAGCCACGACCAGCGCGGGCAGCACGAGGGTGACGCCCAACGCGGCCCATCGGGGTCGGCGATGCGACCGGCGTCGGTGGGTGGGTCTGGGCAACGAGGCCTCGCTTCCGTCCGGGCTTCGCGTCCCCGGCAGTGACCGAGCCGGTACGACGACAGGCAAAGCGTAAGCCCACGCAACCCGATCCGCCGGCATCCATCGGGCAACCGTCATTGTGTCTGCGGCGAACTCGGGCTGGGTGCCGCCGGCGGTGCCCCGTCGTTGTCGCGCCACATGGCCGAGCGCGGGACGGCCGAGGGCTTCTGCGAGTTCGCCATCCACCGCTCGGCGTACCAGCTTTGAGAGGCGCGGACCCGCACTCCTTCGGGATCCCGCCGCTCGCCGGGTTCGGCGTCGGCGCAAGCGGAGCAGGCTTCTACGACGCCCATGTCGAGGCCAACGAGGAGCTTCAGCACATCGCCGCCCACGACATGGGCGACGGCCTCGGGGACCTCGAGCCCGCGCTCAGGAGCGGCATCGTCTTCGGCGCCCGCGCGCTCACCCACGTCGAGCGCGCCTGAACGAGCCTCTCGTGCAGGTGCCCGACGCGAGCCAGGATGCCGAGTTCGGCGCAGACGCCGCTCGGGACCAGCGTCTGATCGACGAGTTGGCCGGGCACGGCGTCACCGAGGACGAGCTGCCCGACCACGTCCGGCTCGTCGCCCGAGGCGGCGGGGAAGGCCGAGCCCGGGAGGTCATGCCGACACGCCGAGCGCGCATCGCCGGAGCGCCTGTGCGGGCATCGCAGCATCCAAGAGAGCCCGGCTCCCCGCCGCCGCCTCGCAGCGGCAGCACTCCGAGCGTCGCGACCTCATCCCGACTAGGCCATCATTGGCGGACCCATGGACAACCGACCCACTGACGCACGCGGGTTGACCCGTTCGGACTACCGGCTCTTCGCTGCCGGTGCGGTCTTGACGGTCGGCTCTGCGCTCGCATACTTCCTGCACGCGCCGAGCGTTGCGGCCTTTGTCATCTCCGCCGTCGGCCTTGCCATCCTCGCCGTCGTCGTGGGGCGCAGCGTGGACGGGCTGGGCGACCGCCTCGGCCCGGGCATGACCGGTGTGGTCCAGTCCGCGCTGGGCAACCTCCCCGAGCTGTTCATCTCGGTGTTCGCGTTGCGCGCCGGGCTGTTGGTGGTCGTGCAATCGGCGCTCGTCGGCTCGATCCTGGCGAACGTCCTCTTGGTGCTCGGCATCGCGTTCGTCGCCGGTGGTCTCCGGCACGGGACCCAGCGATTCGCGGCCGAAGGGGCGCGCACCGTTGCCCTCCTCCTCTTCTTGGCGGTCGCGGTGCTGATCGTCCCGACCGTGACCTCGGAGCTCAATGCGCCGGCGGCACACCACGAGGTAGCGCTCTCGAACGTGGCGGCGGTGGTGCTCCTCTGCGTCTACGGGCTCTCAATCGCCGCATCGGTGCTGTCGAGGCGCCGTGGCGGCGAGGTGGCAGGTGGCGGCGAGGCGCCGCACAGCCCGTGGCCCCTGTGGGTGGTGCTCACCGCCCTGCTCGTTTCGAGCGTGGCGGCCGCATTCGTCTCGGAATGGTTCATCGACGCCCTCACTCCCGCCATCAAGGTGCTCCACATCTCCGAGGCCTTCGCCGGTCTCGTCATCGTGGCCATCGCCGGCAACGCTGTCGAGAACGTCGTGGGGGTGCGACTCGCCGCCCAGGACAAGATGGACTACGCGCTGTCGATCATCCTGCAGAGCCCGGTACAGATCGCACTCGCCCTCTTCCCGATCCTGGTGCTGTTCTCGCCGGTGATCGGAGGGGCGACCCTGACCCTGGTCTTGCCGCCACTGCTGGTCGTCGTACTCGCCCTCTCGGCGGTGATCACGATCCTCGTGGTCTTCGACGGGGAGTCGAACTGGCTCGAGGGCGCCTGTCTGGTCGGTCTCTATGCCGTGGTCGCCACCGCCTTTTGGTGGGGCTAGGGCGCCCGTCGGCGATGCGCTGGCCGAGGCGAGGCGCCGTTCAGTCGAGCGCGCTGGGGGCGAGGGCGAGGTCGACGACCGCCTGCCGCGTCACGCCGAGCGAGTCCGCCGCGCGCCCGACCAGTCCCTCGAGATAGATGGCGAGTCCCAGGATTGCGGTGCGCTCGTCGCCTGCGAGGAGGGGCACCGGCTCACTCGCGCCATCGAGGGCCGAGACCCGAAGGAGTGCGTCGCGCACGTCGAGGAGCGACGCGGTCGCCCGGTCGACGTCGGCGCCGGCCTGTGCCATCCACAGGCTCAGGCCCAGCTCCAGGCTGAGGCAGCCTTCGAGCAGCTCCTCGGGCTCGAGGACGGCCAGTCCGAGGGCGGCGGCGTGTGCAAATTGCGCGCTCTGTCGACGTGGGGCTGGAACTGAACTCATCTTTCCAATAGTTTCAAAGGGGTGTAACGGAGTGGTGGATCACCGCTCACCTGGGTAGAAGTCGGACAACCAGGAGGGAACGATGGCACGCGCAATCTGGAAGGGCTCGCTCAGCTTCGGGCTCGTCAACGTGCCGGTCGGCCTCTATACGGCCACCCAGGACAAGACGATCCATTTCAACCAGTTCGAAGAGGGCACGTCGGACCGCATCCGCTATAAGCGGGTTAACGAGCGCACCGGCGAGGAAGTGGATTACGCGCGCATCGTCAAAGGCGTCGACCTCGGCGGCGGGGAGTTCGCGATCTTGACCCCCGACGAACTCGACGCAGCGGCGCCGGAGAAGTCGCGCACCATCGATATCGAGGGTTTCGTCGACCTCGCCGATATCGACCCGATCTACTACCGCACGACCTACTTCCTCGCTCCGGAGGGCGACGCCGCGCGCCGGGCTTACGCGTTGCTGCGCAAAGCGATGCAAGAGTCCAACAAGGTCGGCATCGCCACCTTCGTCATGCGCAACAAGGAGTACCTCGTGGCCATCCGGCCCGAGGACGAGGTGATCGCTCTCGAGACGATGTACTTCGCCGACGAGATCCGCACGCCCAGCGAAGAGCTCCCGAACCTGTCGACCGACGGCAAGTTCACTGCCAAAGAGCTCGACATGGCCCAGTTGCTCATCGATTCGCTGGCCCAGGACTTCGATCCGACCAAGTACCACGACGATTACCGGCGCCAAGTGGAAGAGCTCGTCGAGACCAAGCGCCAGGGCGGCGTGATCGAGACCGCACCTCGCCCGGCGCGCTCGAGCAACGTCGTCGACCTGCTCGAAGCGCTCCAAGCGAGCGTCGAGGACGCCGGGCGGCGCCCGGCGTCGGACCGGACCAAGCCCGCAGCAGGTGCGAAACGGGCCTCCAAGCGGTCCACCGCTGCGTCCAAGGCTCCTGCACGCTCAAGTGCGAAGCGTGACCGCGTGGGTGCAGTACCGGCGACGGTGGCGAAGAAGAGCACCGCTCGCAAGCCCGCCGCCAAGAAGGCCACCACCGGGAGCACACCGCGGCGCAAGGCGTCCTGAGCCGACACGGGCGCGGTCTCTCGGCGGTTGCGCGCGCGCGTCGCGGCTGGGATGCTCGCCCTGTGCCGAGGTCCGCGTCCCACCTCTTCGCCCCGTGAGCCCAGAACCGTTGAGCGGCCCACCGGCCAAGGTCCTGCTGGTGGGCTTCGGTTTCGGCGGCTCGGTGTTCCACGCCCCGTTCATCGACGCGGAACCACGGCTCGAGCTGGCGACGGTCGTGACGTCGGACCTCCGGCGTCGAGACGAGGTGGTCGAACACCACCCAAGCGCCACGGTCGCCGTCAACCTCGACGAGGCGCTGGCCAGCGACGTCGACTACTCACTGGCCGTCGTCACCACACCCAACGCCACCCACGTGCCGATCGCCGAGACGCTGCTCGCCCGGGGCATCCCGCTCGTGGTCGACAAGCCGGTGGCCCCGACCGCCGAGCAGGCCCGGCAACTCGGGCGACTCGCCGAGGAGCACGGGGCGGCAGTCGTCCCCTTTCAGAACCGGCGCTACGACGCGGACTTCCGTACCGTCGAGCGCCTGCTCGAGGCAGGCCCGCTCGGGACCCTCGCACGGTTCGAGTCCCGCTATGAGCGCTGGAAGCCCGAGGTCGACGCTTCGAGCCCACGGGGATGGAAGGAGGACTCCGACCCCGCGGCCGCCAACGGGATCATCTACGACCTCGGGGCGCACCTCGTCGACCAGGCGGTGGTGCTGTTCGGGCACCCGGAGCGCGTCTACGCCGAGATCGCCACCCGCCGGCCTGGCGCACGGGTCAATGACGACGTGTTCATCGCGCTCAGCTACCCGGGGGGCCTCGAGGCCCACCTGTGGATGAACGCGGCGGCGGCCCTGCCCGGCCCTCGCTTTCGCCTTCTCGGCTCGGTGTGTGGCTTCGAGAAGTACGGCATGGACACCCAGGAGAATGCCCTCCTTGCCGGTGCACTCCCCCGCAGCCCCGGCTTCGGCGATGAGCCGGCTGGATCCTGGGGCGTGCTCGGCACGCCCGAGTCGAGCGAGCCGGTCCCGAGCCTCACCGGCGACTACGGCCTCTTCTACGGGGGTGTCGCCCATTGGCTCTACGACGGGGCCGAACCCCCGGTGCAGCTCGGCGACTCGATCCTCGGGCTCGAGATCATCGAGGCCGCCCTTCGCTCGGCAGCGAGCGGCCAGGTGGTCGGCCTCGACCCCGCACCGGCCGCCTGAGCCCGGCCGGGGCGGCCGTTGTGGCCCTTACACTGCGATGGTCCGCGCAAGCTCGCGATGTCCCGGAGGACCCTGATGCCCGCACTCGAGCGCAAGTGGTGGACGTTGATCGCCGTCTGCACCGCGATCTTCATGTTGTTGCTCGACATCACCGTCGTCAACGTCGCCCTGCCGGACATCCAAAAGTCGCTCCACTCGTCCTTCAGCGACCTGCAATGGGTGGTCGACGCCTACGCCCTCACGCTGGCTGCCTTCCTCCTCACCGCCGGTGTCGTGGGCGACATCTTCGGGCGCCGCGAGGTCTTCGCCATCGGCCTCGCCGTCTTCTCGCTGGCCTCGCTCGCCTGTGGGCTCTCGACCACATCGTTGATGCTCAACCTCTCTCGGGCGGTGCAGGGCGTGGGAGGGGCGATCATGTTCGCCACGTCGCTCGCGCTGATCGCCGCCGCATTCTCGGGGCGAGAACGCGGCACGGCCTTTGGCATCTACGGGGCCGTGACCGGTGCCGCGGTCGCCGTCGGGCCCCTGGTCGGGGGGGCCATCACCAGCTCGATCGGCTGGCGCTGGATCTTCTTCCTCAACGTGCCGATCGGGGTCTTCGCCATCGTCGTCACCCTGCTCAAGATCTCCGAGTCGAAGGACCCGGCCAACCGACGCATCGACTGGATCGGCTTCGTCAGCTTCTCCGTGTCGCTCTTCTTGCTGGTCTTCGCCCTGGTGCGGGGCAACGACCTCGGCTGGGGCAGCACCGAGATCGTGACCATGCTGGTGGGGTCGGTCGTGCTCATGGGCGTGTTCATCGCCGCCGAGCGGTTCGGCTCGGACCCGATGCTCGACCTCAGCCTCTTCCGGCGACCGGCCATGAACGGCATCTCGATCGCCGTGTTCTGTCTGTCCGCGTCGATCTTCTCGCTGTTCTTGTACCTCACCTTGTACCTCCAAGACGGGCTCGGCTACGGCCCCTTCCAGGCCGGCCTGCGCTTCTTGCCCATCACCTTGTTGTCCTTCGCCGTCGCCCCCTTCGCCGGGCGAGCCACCGTGCGCCTGCCGTCGCGCCTCTTGATCGGCCTCGGCATGGCCTTCATCACCGGGGGGCTCCTCCTGATCGGCACCACGTCGCCCACCTCGAGCTGGACGCAGCTCCTGCCCGGCTTCATCGTCACCGGCATCGGCGTCGGGATGGTCAACCCGGTCGTCGCCTCCGCCGCGGTGAGCGTCGTCCCGCCCGAGCGCAGCGGGATGGCCTCGGGGGCCAACTCCACCTTCCGCCAGATGGGCATCGCCACGGGCATCGCCGCGCTCGGGGCGTTCTTCCAGAGCCAGATCCTCCACAAGACCATTGCCGCGCTCTCGACCACGCCCACCGGCCAGAGCCTGCTCGGGCACTCCGCCCAGCTGGGCACCGCCCTCCAGGCAGGGGCGGTGCGCAGTGCGGCCGCCGCCCTGCCCCAGGCTCCCCACGCGGCGCTCCTGCACGCCTACCGCAGCGGGTTCTCCTCGACGATCAACGAGCTGGCCTGGATCGCCGCGGGCGTCGCCTTCGTCGGTGCGGTCGCAGCCTTCGCCCTCGTGCGCCAGCGCGACTTCGTGGTGAGCCATGACCGTGGGCCCCGGCCGTCCGAGCCAGCCGGGGCGGCGGCGGCGGGGGCGGCCAAGTCCTGACGCCGCACCGGGCGCGCCGAGAACGAAGCAGGTAGCGTGCGGCGGTGCGCGCCGCCGTCCTCCTCGCCGAGCGATCCGTCGGGATGGAGGAGGTCCCCGACGCCCGACTCCCGGGCCCCGACGGGGTGGTCGTGACGATCGAGCAGGCGGCGATCTGCGGATCGGATCTGCACCTCTACCACGGTGATCTCGGCCTCGAGCGTGTCCAGCTCGGCCATGAGGCCGTGGGCCTCGTCGCCGAGGTCGGCGCCGACGTGCACACGCTCTCGGTCGGCGACAGGGTCCTCATCTCGGGGGTGATCGCCTGCGGGCACTGCACCTCCTGCTGGCGCGGCGACCCGGTGGGCTGTCGCAACGGCCAGACCGCGGTCCTCGGGACCACGCCGGAGCTTCCCGGTGGCCAGGCCGAGGCCATCGGCGTCCCCGGCGCCGACGCCTTCGTCACCAAGGTCCCCGACGGCATCGGCGTCGAGGACTCGGTGCTGCTCACCGACATCCTGCCCACCGGCTACCTGGGGGCGCTGCGCGCCGACATCACGCCCGGCGACACCGTGGTCGTCGTCGGACTGGGGCCGGTCGGGATCATGGCGCTCGAGTGCGCCGGGCTCTTCGGCCCGGCGCGCATCCTCGCCGTCGACGTCGTCCCCGACCGCCTCGCGCGTGCTGCTCGACTCGGCGCCGAACCGATCGACGCACGCGACGGAGGGGCGGTGGCCGCCGTCGCCGAGGCCACGGCGGGACGCGGTGCCGAAGCCGTCATCGAGGCTGTCGGCCTCGACCAGACCATCATCGACGCCATCTCGATGACGGCGGTCAACGGCACGGTCTCGGTGATCGGGGTCAACCTCAACATGGCGCTGCCGTTCCCCATGGGCTTTGCCTTCTTGCGCTCGATCACCGTGCGCAGCACCATCGCCGCCATCCCGGGCACATGGGGCGCCCTCATCCCGCTCCTCGAGTCGGGGCGGCTTCGCCCCGAAGGCACCTTCACCCACCATCTGGGGCTCTCCGAGGTGGGGGACGCCTACGCCATTTTCGATGAGCGGCGCGACGGGGTGCTCAAGGTCCTGCTCGACCCTCGCCGCTAGAAGCGCCTAGTCGGCCGCTGGCCGGTCCGGGTAGGGCTGGTCGGGGGTCCGGTCGAAGATGCGCGGCGCACGGGGCGGCCCGAGCTCGGGCCGCTCGAGGACCCAGGGCCCGACTGGGGCCATGATGATCTCGGTCAGCTGGTCGACGATGGACTCGTAGTTGACCCGCCAGCCCCGGAAGTGGCGCCACGCCTCGTCGGGCGTGCGCTCCATCGGGAAGTCGACGGACTGCATGCGGGTGATGCCCTCCATGTACTCGCCATAGGTCAGTCGGATGGGTGCGAGCGGCACCGGGTCGGGGTCGTACTCGAGGCGCAGCGCGCCGGCGAGCGAACGCAGGCAGTTGGTGCCCATCTGGAGGAACAGGCGCGCCTGGCGCGGCGAGGAGCCCGGGCACGTGGCGTCGTGGAGGGCGGCGGCGTCGAGCATGGCGAGGAGCCCGAGCAGCCAGGAGCGATCGGATGCGGGCGAGCGGAACCACATGAGCGAGGGGTAGTTGGTGTGGCTCTCGGAGACCTCAGCCGCCCAGCGCTCCCAGTTGGCGTAGAGCTCGGGCAGCTCCGCCATGGTGTGGAACCACTGCGAACGGGTCAGGATCTCGGGCCCCCAGGCAGGTATCCCGCCGCGGGTGGCCAGAAGGGTCACCTGGGACTCGCGCGTGGCGAACGCGCTGTAGAGGGTGGGGAGGTAGGCGATCTCCATGGCGATGACCAAGAGCCCGCAGCCCGCGGCGATGAACTCGAGGGACTCGGTCGAGCCCCGGCGGCCCGAGACCACCCCGAGCGTGAAGACCGATGAGCCCGAGATGGCGAGGGCGTGGCCGAAGCCGGTGCCGTCGCTCACCCAGAAGGTGATGAGCCCGAACCCGATGATCAGCAACACCAGCCAGGCGATGAACAGCGAGATCATCGAGAGCGGTCCGACGATGGCCATCAGGCGGTCGCGTGCCTCATAGGTGCGCAATCGCCGGCGCATCGGCCGCGCCACGCCCGTGATGACCTCCGCCACGGCGCGCAGCAGGTGCGACGTGTTCGAGCGTGGCACGATCAGCGTGCTGAAGACGCTCCACAGCGTGCCCACGACGACCACGATGCCGGCCACCAGGCAGACGGCATGCAGCGTCTCGCTCACCAGCCTCCCGTCATCGACCGCCCCTGTGTCATCTCAGCCCGACGAGACGTTGAGCGAGACGCGACCTGGGAACGCCCCAACCAGCCCGGTGAGGCCCGCCTGGGTCGCGTCGAAACCGAAGACCCAGCGCAGCTGGGCGGTGACCGCCTGGCGGACGACGGGCCACTCGTCGGTGACCGGGGTGTCCGGCGCCGAGCAGCCATCGCTGGCCAGCGGCACGAGGGACGCAGGCACGCTCAGGTGGATGGCGGCGGCGGCGGCCAACAGGCCACCCTGGCCCGGCGCGAGCTGGCAGATGTCGGCGAACACGAGGTGGCCCGCACCGGTCAGGGTGATCAGGCGCTTCGGGATGACCATGGCGCGATAGGCGCTGGCGATGGTTCCTGCCCCGACGACGTGGTCGCTCGTTCCGACCATGAGCATGCCCGGCTTGTCGGGGACCTTGCTCCCTGCACCGGTGCTGGTCTGCCCGAACGAGCCGACGGTCGCCCCGGCGAGCCCGATGAAGGTCGTGATGCGAGCGTCAGAGGCCGCGGCCGCTTCGGAGACCGCCCCGCCGAGCGAGTGGCCGACGGCTGCCACCTTGGACAGGTCGATCTTGTTGTGCAGGGTGCTCGAGTGCCGTGCGTTCTCCGAGCCCATGAGCGAGATGGTGTCGGCTTGCTCGGCGAGGTCGGCTTCGTCGGACGCGGCGGTGCCGGTCTTGCCCGAGAGGAGCGCTGTCAGGTCGCTGGCGAGGAAGTCGGGGGCGGCCACCACGAAGCCCCAGGTGGCGAGGCGCGACGTGAGGAAGCTCGACTGGTCGCGATAGCCCGAGTAGCCGTGGCTGAAGACCACGAGCGGGAAACGCCCTTGGGCAGCGGGCACGCCGCGGTAGGCGCCCGTCGGGTAGATGACCCCCTTGTAGCCGGCGGGGAGGAGCGCCTTGAGGTTGGTGGGGAGCCAGTCGGACAGGTTGTAGGTGGCGGGTGCGACGCCCTTCACCGAGCCCGGCGAGGCCGGATACCAGACCTCGACCTGGGCGCCGTCACTCGGCAGGGTGAGCGTGGCCTCCCCGGCGGCGAAGGGCCCGGGCTTGGTGAAGGTGGTCGGCCCGAGGTCCCCAACGGTCGGGACCGTGTCGCCGTCGATGACCGTGGTCTGGGCCTCGCTGGCGACAGCCGCCTTCGACGTCGAGGGGGCCGTGGCGATCGCCAGCGCGGCGGCGGCCAGGGCAAGGACCGTGAGCACGGCAAGGATGGCGAAGGGGACAGCCCTCGGCGACCGGGATGACGCGGGGACCTCTGCCATCGTGAACCTCCGCAACAGACGACGGCACGCCGAGATCTCGGCGTGCCGTCGTGACAGATGTGGCCTGGATTATGGCCCAGCATGCGCTGGGCTGGGCAATCGGGTGCTACACCGACGCAGTGGGCTGCCCGGAGGAGCTGCTGAGGCGGGCCAGCTCCTCGGTGACGAGCCGCTCGTACTCCTCCTCGTCGCGCTTGGCCTTGCCCGGGCTCCACCGTCCCTTGATCAAGAAGATCGTGGGCAAGAAGAGGACCATGCCACCCACGCAGACCCAGTACCAGCGCTGCCACTGCTTGGCCGTCTCGCCGACCGCCTTCTGCAGGGCGGTCAGCTGCGCCGAGTGAGCGGAGAGGTAGTTGAGCTGCTTGGTGTAGGGCACCACCAGCGTGGTCAGGTTCTTCTGGTTGGCCACCAGCTGGGCGAAGTTCGCAGGCCCGATCGCCTTGGTCACCGCCGCGATGTTCGCCGGCGACGGGTTCGCCGCCACCGCGTTCACCACGGCCTGGTTCGCCGAGATGACCTTGAGCAGTGCGGCGTGGCTCTCGGCGAACGCCACGGACGCTGCGTGGTCCTTCAAGAAGGTCTGGATCTGGGGCGTGGCGTAGGGATCGTTGTCGACGATCGGGTTCACCGTGTTGATCACGACCGGCAAGAAGATGAACGACACGGCGACCACCAGGCGCAGGATCCAGCCCCACAGGGCCAGTCCTGTGGCCACGAGGGCCGGGTTCTTCGCCTCGACCGTCTCGGTATAGGCCGCCATCCACGGGGCGTAACAGATCGACAGGCACACTGCGAGGCACACGCCGAGGAAGGCGAGCGTCGAGTAGCCGGTGTTGGGGTGCGTCGACTGGAGCAGGAAGATGATCAAGAAGATGATGGCCCCGATGGCACCGACCGCCATGAAAGGCTTGCGGACCTTCAACTTGTCCGAGACGAAGCCGACCACGATGAGGGCCACGATCTCCGCCCCCCAGAACCACTCGTTCAAGCCGTTGGCCTGGGTCACCGTGAAGTTCGAGCCGTCGGGGTTCTTGAATACCGTCGACCAGTAGATCGTGAAGAATCCGGCGGCCGCGTAGTACACGAGGAGGAAGAGGGAGATGCCCAGGGCCGAGCCGACCAGGTCCCACTTGAGGATCTGCGCCCAGGGCCGCTGCGTCGCCTTGATGACCTCTTCGTCGGAGATGCCGAGCGCACGCGCCTCGAGGAGCGCCGCGTCGTTCATCGACACCATCAGCTGGTCACGCAGTTTGGAGGAGAGGTCCTTCAAGAAGAAGAGCGCCAGCACGAACACCACGAGCGACGTGATGCCCGAAAAGTAGAACTGGCTGTGCCAGCCGCTGGGGTTGGTGGTGCTCACGAAGTGGTCGAGCGTGTGGGCGGCGACGACGCTGACCACGAGGGAGCCGACCACGGGACCGAGGGTCCAAAAGCCCATGGCCGACGCACGGCCGATCTGGGGGCTGAAGTCGCGGACGAGGGCGGGGGTGGCGACCAGGATCGCCCCCTCGACCAAGCCGAGCACGGAGACCACGGCGGCGAAGGACCATTCCGAGGTCGTGGCGGGGATGCCGATGGCCACGAGGAGCCCGACGATGAGCAGGCCGTAGATCACCACGTTCGAGCGTCCAAGGCGGTCGGTGAGGCTGGCGGCCAGGGAGGCGAAGGCGCCGATGGCGTTCGAGATGATGACGATCCACACGTAGAAGGAGAACGACATGTGATAGGTCGCCAGGATGTTCGGCGTCACACCGGTCTGCGTGTAATAGGTGTAGTAGAGGACGATCGTGGCGAGGACTGCCAGGCTCAGCAGCCCGATGCGGTGCCCGGTTTCGGGATACTCGTCGATCTCGTGGACGAAGAGGAACCGGAAGAGCGAGCTGTGCCGCTTGGCGTCTGCGGGCGCCGCCGCACTCGATGTCGTCGTGGTCATCAGGACCCCCCCTGTGTCAACCGGGCCCACCCCTCTAGGCCGCAAGCGTGAACCTAGCCCAACTCCGGGTCGGGCGACACTTCTTCGTTACATGATGTTCACGATGCTCCGGGCTGCCGGGCGCACCACGCCGTTTCACCAGGTCGGCAACGTTCGAGAAGTGCTCTTCGCAGCGCACCGTGGGGAGTCACGCAGGTGGTCGACGAGGGTGCGCAGCCGGGCGAGGAAGCCGTGGCTCCCACCACGCCGAGCGTCGGGGGTGACGTTGGTGGGCCAGTGCTTGACCACGTCACTGGCCGACGGGACCAGCTCGTCACGCTGTCGGTCACTGAGGCCTCCCTCGGCGGCGGCCAGTGCCTCTCACAGGTGCATCCCTCCTCCGCGAGGAGACGGCGGACGGGCTGGACCGCACCCTCGTCGCCCTGGCCGTCGTCGAGGGCCCTGGGCGGGATCCCCTGCACCATCTTCTCGAGCACGCCGAGCAGCTCACGGCGCTCGGCGTCGTCAGCTCGCAACCCCGCAACCCTAACCCCCGTCCGAGCGTCCCTCGAACTCGACACTCGGCACCTCGGGGGCCTCGGCCACGCGCTCACGCGCCGCCTCGCGGACGGCCACCTCGCGCTCCGACTCCTTGCCGATCACCGCGTGCTGGTAGCGCTGCTCGACCCGGCAGGCCCGGTTCGCCGCCGGGCTTCGGCGGGCTCCTCGAAGCTCTCGAGCATGTCGATGCGCCACGGTCCTCGCGCTCGAGGAGGCCGAGCGCAGCAAGACCGTCGAAGGGTTGGTCGTGCGTGGCCTTTCCGAACGCGGTGCTGCCGTCGTCCATGTCTCCACGGCGCCCGCACGGCCGGACCCTCTGCCCACGGCGGGGGCCGCCAGGGAGGTTTTCCCAGGTCTGTGGTTTGGATCGACGAGCGAGTGGGGTACCTAGAGGTCAGCCTAAAGGAGGTCGATCATGCGGGACATTTCGAATGCAGAAACATCCATCGCAGGCGACCCCATCGGGTCCCACAACCGCCCGGTGCAGTTCGGCTCGGGCCGTGTGTGCGGCGAGGACGACTGCGCGACGCGCCTGTCCATCTACAACGCGGACCCCTACTGCTCGGTCCACGGCGGGAGGCCGCACCTGAAGAGCCCCTCGACGCGGCGTCGCCGGCGCCCCAGCCGGCGCATCGAGGTCACCACCGACGACCTGACGCAGGCCGCCAGTTGAGATGACCGCCGTGCTGTTCTGGCTGCTTGACCGCATGGCGGCCATCCGGCCGAGCAACGCCGAACTCGACCTCGCGTCGCACGGCTTCGACGCCTGAGGCGTCGGCCGCCGCATTCGGGTCAGTCGAAGGGGAGCTGCGGCGCGTCGGCGAGCGAGAGCCGCTCTGCTGCGGTGTGCTTCGAGCGAGGGGCATAGACCTGCTCCGGGCGAAACGAGCGCACGGTGCGCTCCCCGGTCCGTCCGCCGACCACTTCGACCCACTCCTCGCCGTTGCCCGTGTTGCGCACGTGGGCGAGAAACGTCCAGCTCGCACGGTGCAGCCGTGTGTCGGCCACCTCGACCGGGTCGCCGGCACGCAGCCCCGCCCACCGCTCGGCGCGCTCGAGATGGGTCCGCCCGATCGGTTCGGGCGCTCGACGTGTGCGGCGGCCCACGTCAGACCTCCCGCCGGCAGGATCCAGGGGCGGTGCGTCGTCGCCAGCAGACGGTGCTCACAACGACCCTTTCTACTCTCTGTCCCCGAGCGCGGCGCGGCGGCTCGAGGACCCCTGCTCCCACGAGGTCCAAGGGGCGGTGACAACCGGGCAATACTCTCTTCCTCCGTGCCGTTCGCTCCGCCCCGCTCCCTCTCGCCCTCCAAGGTCGCCTCGTTCACGAGCTGCCCCCTGGCCTTTCGCCTGAGCATCATCGACCGGCTTCCCGAAGCACCATCGGTTCCGGCGGTGAAGGGGACCGTGGTCCATGCCGCCCTCGAGCGGCTCTTCTCCCATTTCGGCCGCGGGGAGCGGACCCGGGGGGTCGCGCTCGGTTGCCTCGACGAGGCAATGACGGCGATCGGCGATGACCCCGAGTTCGTGGCTCTCGGCCTTGACGACGCGGGCCGCAGGGCCATGGCCGACGAAGCCGCCATCCTCGTCGGGAACTACTTCGAGTTGGAGGACCCCAACGAGGTCTCCCCCGTCGGCATCGAGATGGGGCTCGAGGCCGATATCGGCGACCTGCGCCTGCGCGGCATCATCGACCGGCTTGACCGCCGGCCCGACGGCGAGCTGGTTGTCGTGGACTACAAGACCGGCCGGGCGCCCTCGGCCCGCTACGAGCAGGCCCGCCTCAGCGGCGTGCACATCTACGCGTTGCTGGTCGAACGCGTGCTCGGCCGCTTCCCGGCCGAGGTGCGCCTCTTGCACCTGCGCGACCCGGTCGTCATCACCGCGACCCCGAGCGAGCAGACCGTCCGAGGGCAGCGCCAGCGCACCAGCGCGGTGTGGTCGGCCATCGGCCGGGCCTGTGAACAGGAGGAGTTCCGGCCGAAGCCGGGCCCGCTGTGCCGCTTCTGCAGCTTCCGGTCGATGTGCCCCGCCTTCGGCGGTGTGCCCCCCGAGCTGGTGGCTTCGTGATCGGCAAGAGAGCTGGCTTCCGTCGGGCCGCACGCCGCTTCGACGACGCCGTCGACGAGGTCGTCGAGCCGCTGCGCAAGAACGCAGCCCTCACCAGTGTGGCCGCTGCGGTCTCCAACCTCGCCGACTACGGGTTTGTCTGGACGGTGGTGGCATCCGCCAAGGGCCGACGCCGGGGAACCCGGCGGGCGGCCCTGCGCAGGCTCGGCACCGCCGGGGTCTCCTCGCTCGCACTGAACGCCGCCATCAAGGCGGTCGTGGACCGGGGCCGCCCCGAACAGGCTGCAGCGAACGCCGAGCCGGGTGCGATCCCGGTGCGCGAACCCACCTCGTCGAGCTTCCCGAGCGGCCACACGCTCGCCGCCTTCACCACCGCGGTGGTGCTCGCCGACTCCCCCGCGCAGGCAGTCGCCTTCATCGGGTTCGCCGCCGTTGTCGGCGCCAGCCGCATCCAGCTGGGTGCGCACCATGCGAGCGACGTCGCCGGAGGGGCGCTCATCGGCGCGGGGCTCGGTGCGCTGCTCCGCTCCACCAACCGGAGGCGGCGGTGACCACGGCGTCGGCTGGGAATGCGGCCCGTGGCCGAGAGGTTGGAGCAGATATGGAACTGCCCCCCTTTGCCGTCACGTGGGACTACCGATGCCCCTTCGCCCGCAACGCCCACGAATTCCTCGTCGCGGCACTCAAGGACGGTGCGCCCTTCGACGTGGAGTTCGTGCCGTTCACGCTCACGCAGGGCCACCTCGACGACGGGGCGGTGCCGGTGTGGGACGACCCTGCGCGCGGAGCGGACCTCCTCGCCCTCGAGACGGGCGTCGTCGTGCGCGACCACTTCGCCGACCGGTTCCTCGACGTCCACGGCGCCTTGTTCTCGGCCCGCCACGACGAGGGGGCCGACCTGCGGCGTCGTGACGTGGTGGCCGGCGTGCTCGAGGCGTGCGGGGTCTCCTCCGAGAAGGTGTTCGCCGAGATCGGCGACGGCTGGGCCCGCCAGGAGATCCGCCGGGCCTACGAGCGCTGCGTCGGCACCTATGAAGTCTTCGGCGTGCCGACCTTCATCGCCGAGGACCGTGCCGCGTTCGTCCGGCTCATGACCAGTCCGGCCACCGATCCGCAGGATCCGGCCGCCCTCATCGAGCGGCTCGTGACCATGCTCATCGGCCAGCCCGAGCTGAACGAGTTCAAGCACACGACCCTCAGCCGCTGATCGCCTCGGGTTGCGTGGCCACGCGGCTGAGCAGCTCGAAGGTGGCGGCGCGCTCGTCGGGGTCACCCACCACCGAGGCCAAAAGGTCAGTGCCGCCCGCCGCCGCCAGCCGTCCGAGCTCGTTCAGGATCTGCTCTTCGGAACCGACCAACGCGATGTCCGACGCGCTCGACGCACCTTCCCGGTCGAGCATGGCCCGGTAGGACGGCAGGTTCGGGTAGATCGAGAACACCTCGTCGATGCGGCCGCTCGCCCGCTCATGGTCGGCGGTCATGCAGATCGGGAGGGCGACGGCCACCCGCGGCGAGGGTCGCCCGGCCTCGGTCGCCGCCTGGTGCAGCGTCGGGGCGATGTGCGAGGCGATGGTGCTGATCCCGGTCATCCATGTGACCGTGCCGTCGGCGTGTGCGCCGGCCAGCCGCAGCATGGCGGGCCCGAGGGCAGCGACGAGCACCGGCGGAGGGGTACTCCCGGGGATGTCGAGGGGTGCGATCGACACGCACTTGAGCACCTCGCCCTCGACGCTCACGGCCTCCCCGTGGAGCATGGGCAGAAGGGCGCTCAGGTACTCGCCCATGTAGCGCGCCGGGCGGCTGTAGTCATAGCCCCACAGCCCCTCGACCACGATCTGGTGCGAGAGGCCGATGCCGAGGGTGAGCCGGCCACCCGTCGCCTGCTGCACGGTGAGGGCCTGCGCGGCGAGCATCTGGGGGTGGCGCGGGTAGACGGGCACGACCGCGGTGCCGAGCCCGATCGTGGGCACTGCCCGGCCGAGCACCGCCAACAGCGTGAGCGCGTCGGGCCCGAAGATCTGGCTCACCCAGACGCTGTCGAGGCCGGCCGCTGCCAGCTCCCCGACGTCGTCGATCAACGTGTCGAGCGGCTTGCCCACGTCCAAGGTGATCCCGATCCGCATACCCGCTCCCCTCGACGCCGCCGGGTCCACCGGGTGCCCGGTAACGTGCCCCTCGTGGCGAACCGGTCTGACGATAGTGGCCAGCGAGGCCGCGGGCCCGGTGTGGTGGGGGTGGTCGGCGGCGGTCAGCTCGCCCGCATGCTCTTCGAGGCGGCGAGCGCGCTCGGCATCGACACGGTCCTCTTGAGCGAGCAGCCCGACGACGCAGCCGTGGCCGCCGCCGGACGCGTCCTGGTGGGCACTCCCGGGGACCTCCTCGCCATGGAGGCCCTTGCCGCGTGCGCCGACGTCATCACCTTCGACCACGAGCAGGTCGACCTCGCCGTCCTCTCACAGCTGGCCGAACACGGCACCACCGTCCTCCCCGGGGTGGCGGCCCTCGAGCTCGCCGTCGACAAGGCCACCATGCGGCAGCGCTTCTTCGACGCCGGGGTGGCGGTGCCCGACTTCGAAGTGCTCGACCTTCGCCAGGGTGCCGCCGTGGCCATGGCTGCCATCGGGCGCGTCGCCGGGCGGGCCGGCTGGCCGGTAATGGCCAAGGCGACGCGCGGGGGCTACGACGGCAAGGGCGTCTGGCCTCTCGAGTCGAAGGAGGCCGCGGCCGCGGCTGTCGAGCGGTCGATCGCCTCGGGGGCGTCCACGCTGCTGGTCGAGGCCATGGTGCCCATCGACACCGAGCTGGCGGTCCTGGTGGCGACCGGCACCGACGGGACCTCGGTGGCGTGGCCGGCGGTCGAGACCACCCAGGTCGACGGGGTGTGCCGGGAGGTGCTCGCCCCCGGGCACCTCTCCGCCGACCTCTTGGCGCGAGCCGGCGACATGGCGCGGCGAGCGGCACGAGAGGTGGCGGCGGTCGGGGTGCTCGCCGTCGAGCTGTTCGCCACCGGCGGCGAGGTGCTCGTGAACGAGGTGGCGGCCCGGCCCCACAACACCGGGCACTGGAGCATCGAGGGGGCGACCACCTCGCAGTTCGAGAACCACCTGCGCGCCGTGCTGTCGCTGCCGCTCGGCTCGACCGCGCCTCGGGCGCCCGCGGTCGCCAGTGTCAACGTGTTCGGCCCGGCCGACGGGTCCGACCCGCGCCGGATGCTCGCCGGGGCGCTGCGCGTCGAAGGGGCACACGTGCACCTCTACGGCAAAGAGGCTCGACCGGGTCGCAAACTCGGCCACGTGACCGTCCTCGGCGACGATCCCGACGACGCCCGGCGTCGGGCATGGCAGTGTGCAGGGGCGCTCGGCACGCTGCCACCGCCCGGCGTACGACTCGACTGAGGAGTGCAATGACCAACCCCACATCCCAGGCCCCCGGCGGCTCCGAGAGGACCCCAGTGGTCGCGGTCGTCATGGGCAGCTCGTCGGACCTCGGCGTCATGCGCGGCGCCGTCGAGGTGCTCGAGCGGTTCGGCGTCGCCCACGAGACCGCCGTGGTCTCGGCGCACCGCACCCCCGAGGACATGGTCGAGTTCGGCCATGCGGCGCTCGGCCGCGGGTTGAAGGTGCTCATCGCCGGGGCAGGCGGGGCCGCCCACCTCCCGGGCATGCTCGCCGCCACCACCACCCTTCCGGTCATCGGCGTGCCGGTCTCCCTCTCCACGCTCGACGGGCTCGACTCGCTGCTCTCCATCGTCCAGATGCCGAGGGGCGTGCCGGTCGCCACCGTCGCCATCAACGGGGCACGCAACGCCGGGGTCCTGGCCGTGCGCGTGCTCGCCCTCGGTGACCCGGTGCTCGCCGAGGCCCTCGTCGCCTATCGGGGCGAGCTGGCCGACCAGGCCCGATCGCAAAACGCCGAGCTGGCGAGCGAAGGCCCCTCGGACTGAGGGCGGACGCCGACGGGCACTCCCCCAGCCGGCGGGGCGCTACCGTCAGGGCCGTGAGCAGCAGCCTTGCCGAGAGACTCGGGTACCGCAGCGACGCAAAGCTGCTGATCATCAACGCCGACGAGCTGGGCTTCTGCCACTCCTCGAACGTCGGCACCTTCGAGTGCGTCCGCACCGGCCTCGTCACGAGCGCGTCGCTCATGGTGCCGTGCCCGTGGGCACGAGAGGCCGCTGCGCGCTATCGGGGCGAGGACGTCGGGGTTCGGCTCACGCTCACCGCGGAGCACGAGCTCTACCGATGGGGCCCGATCACCCACGCGCCGTCCCTGCTCGGCGGCGACGGCGGGTTCCCGCGCACGAACGAGGACGTCTGGGACCATGCCGACCTCGACGAGGTGCGACGAGAGGCCCGGGCACAGATCGAGCGGGCGATCCTGTGGGGCTTCGACGTCAGCCACCTCGACACGGCGCACTCGACGATGCTGCTGCGGCCCGAGTTCTTCGACGTCTACCTCGACCTCGCCGTAGAGTTCGAGCTGCCCATCGCCATGTTCGACGCCACCGCCGAATCCCTCATCGGCTTCCCGGCGCGCGATCTCGCCGCCGAAGCGGGCGTCCTGTTCCCGGACCAGGACCTCTGGGCGCCCGGCGTCGACGCCCGCGAGCTGCTCCAGTCGCTCGGCTCCCTCGGCCCCGGCGTCACCGAGCTGCCCCTGCGCCCCGCCGTCGACTCGGCGGAGCTGCGCTCGATCACACCCTCGTGGGGGGCACGGGTGGACGACCACGCAATCGTCTGCGAGGAGGACACCTTGCGCGACGCGCTGCTCGACGCAGGCGTCACCCTCATTGGCTACCGGGCGCTGCGCGAGGCGCAGCGCCGGGGCTGACCAGCCGGCTCAGCTCGGGCGCGCCGCCGGCAGCGTCGAGGCGCCCACGCCGGCGAAGAGGTCGTCCTCTTCCACGTCGACGGGCCCGATGCGACTGCGCGCCAGGCGGTAGTCGTCGTAGGGGTGGATGGTCGCCTGGACCTCCGGCGGGAGGCCGAACCACATCTTCGACGTGGGGTCGACCTGGGTGGCGTGGGCCTTCAAGGCCCGCAGCCGGACGTCGTCGTAGCCCGTGATGTCGATGCGTGCGCTGAAGGGGATGTCCCGGTCGAGCCGTGCCAGCCAGCGCTCGTCGAAGGGTGACTCAAGGCCAAGCTCGAGGAACTTCGCGTGCACCCCGCGCATGCGGGCCACCGGCCAGACCGTGTAATAGAGCTTGGAGGGGGCGAACGGCACCCCGGCCTCGGGATAGCGGTCCGGGTCGGCTGCCGCCTCGAAGGCCTCGACGCTGATCTCGTGCGAGCGGATGTGATCGGGGTGCGGGTACTCGCTCTGGTCCTCGGGATAGGTAACCATCACCTGGGGGCGCACCCGGCGCACGACCTCGACGAGTCGGCCGACCGCCTCGTCGAACGGCGCCATGGCGAAGGACTCGGGGTTCTCGTTCGACGGGCTGGCCGCCATCCCCGAGTCGCGATAGCCGAGCATGACGACTTCGTCGTAGCCAATGATGCCGGTGGCGGCCTCGAGCTCCATCCGGCGGATATCGGCCATCTGGTCTCGGACCTCTTGACTGTCCATGGCCGGATTCAGGACCTCGCCCTCCTCGCCGCCGGTGCAACAGACGAGAACCGTGTGGATACCTTCGTGGTGGTAACGGGCAACGGTGCCGGGCCCTTTGGACGATTCATCGTCGGGATGGGCGTGCACCGTCAGAAGGCACGGTCGTTCTTGCATCTTTCCAAGGTAGTGGAGGCTCCGGGCGTGCCCCGCGCTCGCCCGGTGGGCCTTATGCTCTCAGAAGGGCAGTTCGCACCCAGAGGAGGGCTGACGAGTGACCAGCGTGTTCAAGCGGATGTCCGCCATCCTGCAGGCAAAAACCAACAAGGTGCTGGACAAGGCCGAGGACCCGCGCGAGACGCTGGACCTCTCCTACGAAAAGCAGTTGGAGAGCCTCCAGAAGGTCCGTCGCAGCGTGGCCGACGTGGCGACGGCCCGCAAGCGGATCGAGCTGCAGGCCGGCCAGCTCCAAAAGCAGGCCGACAAGCTCCAGGCCCAGGCCAAGGCCGCCCTCAGCCAGAACAACGAGGAACTGGCCCGAGAGGCACTGGCCCGGCGCGCCGCGCTCGGCGAGCAGCTGGCGGACCTCCAGACCCAGCACCAGCAGGTGAGCGAGCAGGAGGAGAAGCTCGTCGAGACCTCCCAGCGGCTCCAGGCCCAGGTCGAGCAGTTCCGCACGCGCAAGGAGACCCTGAAAGCCACCTACACGGCCGCCGAGGCCCAGACCAAGGTGGGCGAGGCGGTGTCGGGGATCTCGAAGTCGATGGGCGACGCCGGCAGCACGATGCAGCGGGCCCAGGACAAGATCGCCGGCATGCAGGCGCGGGCCGGGGCGATCGACGAGCTGCTCGCCTCGGGTGCCCTTACCGACCTCAACACGCCGGTCGACGACATCCAGGCCCAGCTCGACAAGGTCTCGGCCACGTCCCAGGTCGACAACGAACTCGCGGCCCTCAAAGCCGAGATCTCGACCGGTGCGCCGGCCGCCGAGCTCCCTGGCGTCAAAGACGCCGAACTGGTCGAGGGGTCCGAGGCGCCCGCCACTGACGACGCTCCAACTGGAGGTAGCACCCACTGATGTCCCGAGCACGCAACATCGAGAACGACCGGGGCCTGACCGCCCGCATGTTCTTGACCGGGCTGTTCCTGGTCGTCCTCTACGGCGCCTTCATCGCCGTCCTGTGGAAGATCGGCCTCTCCTTCGGTCTGATCGTCGTCATCGCCGTCGCGTTCCTCTTCGCGCAGTACTGGTTCGCCGACAAGATCGCCCTGTGGGGCATGCACGGCCGGATCGTCACCCCCGAGGAGGCGCCCGAGCTCCACGGCGCCATCGACCGGCTCTGCGCCCTCGCCGACATGCCCAAGCCGCGCGTCGCCATCGCGGACACCGACGTGCCGAACGCCTTCGCCACCGGCCGGAGCCCGAAGGCCGCCGTGGTGTGCGCCACCACCGGCCTGCTGCGCCGGCTCGACGAGCCCGAGATCGAGGCCGTGCTCGCCCACGAGCTCTCCCACGTCGCCCACCGAGACGTCGCGATCATGACGATCGCCTCCTCGCTCGGCGTGGCGGCCGGGCTCATGACCCGAGCCGTCTTCTACGCCACGATGTTCGGCGGCGGGGGGCGGGGCGGAGGCAACAACCAGAGCGGCCAGCAGGTGGTGCTCGTCGAGATGGGCATCATGGTCGTCTCCATCGTCGTCTACGCCATCAGCTTCTTGCTGACCCGTGCCCTCTCGCGCTACCGGGAACTCGCCGCTGACCGATCCGGAGCCCTGCTGATCGGTCGACCGTCGACGCTCGCCTCGGCCCTCGTCAAGATCACCGGCGAGATGTCGCGCATCCCGACCAACGACCTGCGCAAGGCCGAGGCATTCAACGCCTTCTTCTTCACCCCGGCCATCGCCCAGCCCCGCCAGGGCGAGCGACAGGGCCTCTCGCTCGGCTCACTCTTCTCGACGCACCCGACCCTCGAGCGCCGCCTCGCGCAGCTCTCCGAGCTCGAGTCCGAGCTGAACACTCCTCGCTGAGCCCACGGTGGGCTTCCTCGATGCGCTGCGCGGACGCAGCCAGCCGGTCCGGGCGAACCTCGACGCGCTCTTCGCCCTGCCGTCGGCGGCGGTGACCTTGGAGACCGCGGCGGGGCTCGTGTCGTCAGGCAACGCCGGTATCTGCTGGAAGCCGCCGGCCTCCCAGTCCGCCGAGGACGTCCAGCGCGAGATCACCGAGCTGCTCGGGATCGGTGACGCCGGCGATGCCTCGTCGACCACCCCCGCAGCGAGCCTGCCCACCATGACCCAGCAGGAGGACAGCTACGGGTACCGCTGGCTGCTGCTCGAGGACCCCGCCATCGACGACCTGGTCACCCGCGTCCACATGGTCAACACGTCGCTCACCGAAGCGGGATGGGGTCCGCAGCTCTTGTGCTCGGTGTTCTCCTTCGTTCCCGGCCCTGAGGCGGGACCCGAGCAGAAGAGCATCTTCCTCGTCTACCTCTACAAGCGGGGCACGTTCTACCCGTTCGCCCCGCTCGGCGGCGAGAAACGCGACACCGAGAACGAGCTGCGGGTCCGCTCGGTGCTCGGCAGCGACCTCCCGGTCGAAGCGGACCTCTCCCGGTGGTTCCCCCTGTGGGACCTGCCGGTCGCCTGAGAGGGGCGTCTCGGCGCGCTGGGCGCGCTCACCCCCTCGAGCGCACGTGCTCGTCGAGGTGCTCGAGAATCTGAGGCGAGCGCTGCTCGTGCTGGCGGGCTGACGCCTCGTCCTCGAAGCCCCTGTGCGTGAGACGGAGCCTCGTGCCATCGCGGGCGGGCGCGAGCTCCATCGTGACCACCGTCTCGGCACCCACGGTCTCCCTGCACCCGTGACCCAGGTGAGCCTGGTCTTTCCGGTCCATCAGCGAAATGACGGACGGCGCGAGACGAAGGTGACGAAATGATGACCCGGAATGCCCAGTTCACCAAAAGTTCGGTCAGTGTTCGCGTGGCGTTCATCTTCAGAATTCCTGGCGTCAACCTTCGGCCGCAAGAGTGTGGTGCGGTCGCTCCCGAGGGGAGCGAGGAAGGGATCGACGTGGACGCAGTTGCGGCGGGGGCGGGCGACGGAGTGACCGGACCCCGGGCGGCGTCGGTCAGCGATCTTCTCAACGATGCCCCGAGGAGCAAATTCCACCGTCGCACAGTGCTCGTGTCTGGTGTCGGGTTCTTCACCGACGCCTATGACCTCTTCGTCATCAGCACGGTCGCCACCATCGTCGCCGTTCAGTGGCACCTGAGCACGCTCCAGACGAGCTGGGTGACCGGATCGGCCATCCTCGGTGCATTCTTCGGCGCCTTCATCTTCGGTCGGATCGCTGACATCCTCGGCCGCAAACGGGTCTACACGATGGTCGCCGCCATCATGATCGTCGGTGCACTTGCCTCCGCCTTCGCTCCGGGATTCCTCTGGTTGGTGATTGCCCGCTTCGTCCTTGGACTCGGCATCGGCGGGGACTACCCGGTCTCCGCGGTGCTCATGAGCGAGTACTCGAACCGAAAGGACCGCGGTCGACTGGTCGGAATGGTGTTCTCCATGCAGGCGCTCGGTCTCATTGTGGGCCCCCTGGTCGGATTGCTCCTCCTGTCGTCGGGCACCAGCCACGATCTGACGTGGCGGATCATGCTGGGCCTCGGCGCGGTTCCCGCCGCCGGTGTCATCTACCTGCGGTCGAAGATGCCCGAATCGCCACGCTTCAAGGCGCAGGTCCAAGGCGACGCCGCGCAGGCGAGCGAGGAAATCACCAGCTATTCCGGAGGGGTCGTGGCGTCGTCGACGCCGACAGCAGCGCAAGGCACGCGGCTCGGGCTCAAGCAATTCCTGAGTGACCGCCGCACGCTCGTCCTGCTGCTCGGGACTGCCGGCTCGTGGTTCCTCTTCGATTACGCCTACTACGGCAACACCCTCTCGCTCCCCGCCATCTTGAAGGAAGTGGACGCCACGGCGTCGCTCGAGACCAAGCTGCTCTGGACGCTCGGCATCTTCGTGGTCTTTGCGGTGCCCGGTTACATCGCGGCCGTGCTCACCATGGACCGCATCGGCCATCGGCGCCTGCAGTTCATCGGGTTCGCCGTGATGGCGGTGGCCTTCCTCGTCCTGGCGGCGTTCGAGAACCTGACCACGATGGTCGCCCCGTTCCTCGCCATCTTCGGGCTCAGCTACTTCTTCGTCGAGTTCGGGCCCAACATGACCACCTTCGTGCTGCCTTCAGAGGTGTTCCCCGTGAGCATGCGGACGACCGGCCACGGGATCGCCGCTGGTGTCGGCAAGCTCGGGGCGTTCGTCGGCGTCTTCTTGGTCCCCCAGCTGCAGAAGCACTACGGGCTGCGGGGCATGCTCACCATCGCCGGCATCGCCGCCGTCTTGGGGTTTGCCCTCACCGGCGTGCTCCCCGAGCCGTCGGGTCGGACCCTCGAAGACATGGGCGGCCAGCCGGCTGGGGATCCGACGCCGGCGCCGGGAGCCGACGCCACGGTTGCAACGCCGGGCGCACCTCGCCCGAACGCGAGCCACGCGGCAAACCGCACCTCGAAGCCGGCGCCCCCCAGGACAGTGGACAGGCCGGTGGGCGAGCACGCTGCGCCCATCGCCTAGTCCGGTCATCCACGCCCTGCCGCGGGCCGATCCCGCGCCCGAGGGCACCGTGGCGCCCGGTTACGCCCGTCGCGCGGTGTGAGCAGGGAGGTTTCGGGCTCCCACCAGCTCGACATCAACGACGACGGGCACTTCTCGACGGTGCTGGTGGGTATTGGTGATCTCGACACCCGTGCGATCACCGTCGCCAACGCGGGGCACCTCAACCCGCTCATCGTGGTCGGGCCCGAATCAGGCTACGCAGCCACCAAGGTCGGTCCGCCCCTCGGCGTGGAACCGATCGCCTACAGCCCGACGACGTTCGTGCTGCCGCCAGGGTCGGCGTTCCTGGCGTTCACCGACGGACTGGTCGAGCGCCGGGGGGAGAGCATCGAGGTGGGCCTCGAGCGCCTGGAACACGCGGCAACCGCCTCGGACCCGAGCCTCGACGGCCTGCTCAGCAGGATCGTCGACGACCTCGCCCACGAGGGGTCAGAGGACGACGTCGCCATTCTGGCCTTCAGGTGGCGAAACGCCGCCGGGGCGCAAGGCAGCGACACCGGTCCGGTCCGCGGCTGAGGCCGGTGCACCGCCGGGAAGCGGCTCTCTTCTCGTCACCGAGGTCGCCTCCGTGTCACGCGGCCCTCTCGCTACGCTTCGCCGGGTGAGCCTTCCCGACCCCAGAGGACCCGACCCGGGTGGCCTCGACCCCGGCGCCATCGATCATCCTGATCGCCAGGTGGTGCTCGACGGCGCCGTCAACTTCCGTGACGTCGGCGGCTATCTCGCCGCCGACGGCCGGCGCATCCGTTGGCGGCGACTGTTTCGCGCCGACGGCCTCTCCTCGCTGAGCGAGCGCGACCGCGGCGTGATCCGTGACCTCGGCGTCGCCACGGTGATCGACCTGCGCACCACCACCGAGCTCAGGGGCGGGCGGTTCCCGACCGAGGACATACCGGTCGGCTTCCACCACCTGCCGTTGCTCGACGCGGTGCCCGATCCGGCGCGCTTCGAGAAGGCACCGGGGTTCCTCGCCACGCAGTACCAGGAGATGGTGGATGAGGCGGCCGATCAGATCGTCCAGGTCCTCTCCGTGGTGGCGCTCGGTGAGGATCGACCGGTCATCGTCCACTGCACGGCCGGCAAGGACCGCACGGGCGTGCTCATCGCCGTCCTGCTCGGCGTGCTCGGCGTGCCCGACGACACCATCGTGGGCGATTACGCCCTGAGTGCGCGCGCCATGAGTGCGCTCCAAGCCCGGCTGGTCGAGCGCTACCCGGAGAGTCGAGAGTTGATCGACTCGGCCGACGAGCTGTTCTCAGCGGCGCCGGCCACCATTGCGGCGCTGCTGAGCGCGTTGCGGGCCCGGTGGGGTTCGTGCGAGGCCTACCTGCGGGCGTCGGGAGCCGACGCCGCGATGCTCAACGCGCTTCGCCGGCGACTGCTCGACTGACCGGGAACCGGTTTGCGGCGCCCGCGAGGCGGGGTCACCACGTCGCCGCGATGGACCATCGCCTCTAGTGCGAGCAGGGCGGCGCCGCCACGCTGGAGGTGGGAGGCCTTCATGGAGCGCTTTAGGGACCGAAGCGATGCCGGTCGCCGCTTGGCGAGGGTGCTGATGGAGCTGAAGAACTCCGACCCCTTGATTCTTGCCTTGCCACGAGGCGGCGTCCCTGTTGCCTACGAGGTGGCCGTTGCGTTGTGCGCCCCGCTGGACATCTTGATCGTGCGCAAGCTGGGCGTGCCGTTCCAGCCGGAACTGGCAATGGGCGCCATCGGTGAGGACGAGGTGCTGGTGGTCGACGAGAGGGTTGTCGCTGACGCGCGCATCACCGCCCCCGAGTTCTGGGCGGTCGAGTACACCGAGCGCCAGGAACTGGAGCTGCGGGTTCGCCGTTTCCGTGGTGGGCGCCCACCGTTGTCGTTGGAGCGGCGAACGGTGATCATCGTCGACGACGGCATCGCCACCGGTTCCACGGCGCGCGCCGCGTGCCAGCTCGCCCGGGCGCGAGGGGCGCAGCGGGTCATCCTGGCCGTACCGGTCGCATCGGCGACCACGCTCGAGCAACTGCGTCCCGAGGTCGACGAGCTGGTGTGCCTGAAGTCGCCGAGGTGGGCCGGGTCCGTCGGGCAGTCGTACGACGAATTCTCCCAAGTGTCCGATGAGCAGGTGGTGGCGCTCCTGTCGCACGCTGCGCAGCACGAGGCCCTCCCCACCACCGCTGCGCGTTCGCCGAGCGTCGATTGTCGGGATGACGAGGTGACGATCGAAGTCGACGGGATCCCGCTCTCGGGCCATCTCACCGTCCCCGAAGCCTCGAAGGCATTCGTGCTGTTCGCACACGGCAGCGGGAGCAGCCGCCACAGCCCGCGCAACCGATTCGTGGCCACCACGCTGAACGGTCGCGGACTGGCCACGCTGCTCTTCGACCTCCTCTCGCACGACGAAGAGGCCGAGAGAAGCAATGTCTTCGATATCGACCTGTTGGCCCAACGCCTGCTCGCGGCCACGCACTGGCTGAGGGGGGAGGCAGAGGCCGAGGGCGCCCGGTTTGGTTATTTCGGAGCGAGCACCGGTGCCGCCGCCGCACTGGTCGCGGCGGCGGAGCCGGCGGCCGGGATCGATGCGATCGTCTCGCGCGGCGGCCGACCGGACCTGGCGGGCTCCCGCCTCGCGGCGGTCCGAGCGCCCACGCTGCTGCTGGTCGGCGGCCACGACCCCGTAGTGCTCGAGCTCAGCCGCCGGGCGCAAGCGGCCCTCACCTGCGAGAACCGCTTGGCTATCGTCCCAGGCGCCACACACCTCTTCGAGGAGCCCGGGGCCTTGGAAGCGGTGGCCGCGCAAGCCGGCGATTGGTTCACCCGATATCTGGCGCCACTGGTCGAGGCCCGCTCGTGATCGGCCACGCGGGCCGGCAATGTCCGGTGACCGGTCCGGTGCTGACGTGGAACCCCAGCCGGTGACGTTCGCGCCCGAGGGACCAGTCGACTTGTCCACCGCCGGGCTCGTTCCCTTGACCGGTGCCGAGGACGATTACGATCAGTTGCTCCGCGCGGTCGGCGACCGGCGGTTCGTCCTCCTCGGTGAAGCGAGCCACGGGACCCACGACTTCTACCGCGAGCGTGCCAGGATCACCCAGCGCCTCATCGTCGAGAAGGGCTTCAGCGCCGTCGCCGTCGAGGCCGACTGGCCCGACGCCTACCGGGTCAACCGCTACGTGCTGGGCCAGTCGGCCGATGCCGACGCCACGGCCGCGCTGGCGGACTTCCGGCGATTCCCGGGTTGGATGTGGCGCAACACCGACATCGCCGCATTCATCGGTTGGCTCAGGTCGTACAACGACGCGTGCGACGGACCCCTTCGCCAGGTTCGCTTCTACGGACTCGACCTCTACAGCCTCCGTGCCTCCATGGAGGCGGTGGTGGCGTACCTCGACGCCAACGACGCCGCCGCCGCTGCGCGTGCCCGGGACCGGTTCAGCTGCTTCGACCACGTGGGGGGCGAGGGTCCCGACTACGGCAACGCCGTCCGGCTCGATCTCACCGTCCCCTGCGAGCGCGAGGTGATCGCCGAGCTGGTGGACCTGCGCCAGCACGCGGCCGCCCTGATGGCCAGCGACGGTCAGGCAGCCGCGGACGAGTACTTCGTGGCCGAGCAGAACGCTCGAGTCATCCACAACGCCGAGCGCTACTACCGGGAGATGTACCTGGGCGCGGTGTCGTCGTGGAACCTGCGCGACGAGCACATGGCAGCGACACTGGCAAACCTCGCCTCCCACCTCGACCAGCTGCGTGGTCGGTCGAAGATCGTGGTCTGGGAGCACAACTCGCATGTGGGCGACGCCCGTGCCACTGAGCTCGGTCAGGCGGGCGAGTTCAACGTGGGCCAGCTGGTGCGGACCGCCTGGGGGGAGGACTGCCTGCTGGTCGGATTCACCACCGACCACGGCCGGGTGACCGCGGCGTCCGAGTGGGGCGGCCCGGCCGAGCGAAAACACGTGCGACCCGCACTCGAGGGCAGCTACGAGAAGCTCTTCCACCAGGCACCGGTGAAAAGCTTCTCGATGTTCCTTGACCCCGCGCACGACGCGCTGAGCGGTCCGCTGCTCGAGAGGGCCATCGGGGTGATCTACCGCCCGGAGACAGAGCGCGCCAGCCACTGGTTCCACGCCCGCCTGGCCGCGCAGTTCGACGCGATTGTCCACATCGATCGGACGACGGCGGTCGAACCGCTGGACCGGACCTCGTTCTGGGACGAAGGCGAACCCCCCGAGACGTACCCGACCGGGCTCTGAGCCCGGGTCGTCCGGCTACGGATTCTGCTCCTCACCGACGCTCGCTTCGCCGGCCGCGAGGCAGCGAGGCAGCGAGGACGCCGATCGGGCGGGGCGGCAGCTCGAACGGTCGCCCGTGCCTGCGGCCGCTGCCGGACAACGCCCGCTCCCCCACCTCGGCGGCGCGCCCGGAAACCCGCCGGTTGGGCGCCGGGCAGGCGTCGTCCCGGCAATGTCAAGGCCGCGGCGACAATCCCTCGGCCCGACGCACGAGTATGCGCGCCAGGGTCGTCGGGTGACCGAAGAGACCTGGCAGCCCGCCGCTGTGCAACAGGATCGTCCGCTCGCCCGGCCGGATCTGACCGTCATCGATGGCGCTCACCAGGCCGGCGAGGGCGCGTCCGGTGTAGATGGGGTCGAGGACGATCCCCTCGGTCCCCGCCGCCAGCTGCAGCGCAGCCATCACCGGCTCGGTGAGTTCGCCATAGCCGGCGCCCACGTGGTCGAGTCGGATGCTGAGGCGCTCGGCACCCACCGGCGCGCCGCCCAGCCCTCCCACCAGCTCGGCCACCTTGGCCGCCGGCCGACTGATGGCACCACAGTTGACCCCGAGCACCTTGCCTTCGCCGAGCGCGTACACCAGCCCGGCCATGGTGCCGCCCGAGCCGAGGGCGGTGACGACCGTCGTCAGGTCCGGTGCTTGCGCCAAGAGTTCGCGACCACAATCGACGTAGCCACGAGCCCCGAGCACATTCGAGCCCCCGTAGGGGAAGAGCACCGGGGTTGCGCCTCGCTCCCGGAGCTGTTCGGTGACACTGCGAGCGGCGGCGTCGAGGTCTTCGTCGTCGACGGCGCCCGCCCAGACGATGGAGGCGCCGAAGAGGCCGTCGAGCGCAAGGTTGCCCCCGAGCGGGCCGTCAACTGCGGAGCTCGCCAGGACCAGGACGACATCGAGGCCCACTCTCGCCCCAGCGGCGGCGGTCAGCCGCGCGAAGTTGCTCTGGCGCGCGCCGCTGGTCACCAAGGTGTCGGCTCCGTCAGCGAGTGCCGCACCGCAGAGCAGCTCAAGCTTGCGCACCTTGTTGCCGCCACCGCCCAGGCCGCTGAGATCGTCCCGCTTGATCCACAGGTCCTCGGGACCGAGGCCGAGCGAGCAGCCCAGTCGGGAGGCCTTCTCGAGCGGGGTCGGCCAGCTGCCGAGCGGGACACGCCCGATGGGGAGGGGCTGGGCGCTCAATCGGGGATCCTCAGCTCTCCCATGGGGCGCTCTGACCTGACCGCCCGCTGGCGAACGCCGAAGGCACGCTGGGCTCAAGCGGCCCGGTCGACCGCCGCAGTCCCCCGATGCTCCACCGCTCTTCGAGCGCCTGGGCGATGGCCGCCGCCGATTGCACGACGTCGAGGACGCCGACGTCGATTTGCAGGTCATAGTGGACGCCCTCGTGCACCGAGGAAGCTTGCTGGCGGGCCATACCCGCCACCCGATCGCCGCGTGCTTCCTCCCGGGCGCCGGCGATCTCCGGCCCACAGCGCAGGCCCACCCAGTGCGTCTCGTTGTCGCCGAGCGCCTCCCGCCAACGCAGCTGGTCGGTCGCAGCACCGAGCAGGACCTCGTCGAGGAGGACGTCGGCCCCTCCCGCCACCAGGGTCGCCACCGCCAGCTGGTACTGCGCGTAGAGGCCGAGGAACCGCGCACCCCGGGTGACCACGCCGTCCTCGAACACGATGCCCTCGGCATCCTCAAACATCGCCGGAGGCAGTGTCCAGAGAAACACGTCGATGCCGAGCAGGAGCCAGGTCCCATCGAGCGAGGACTGCAGCGTGCGGCCGATCGTCGTCTTTCCCGCACCCGAACCGCCGTTGAGCACGACCAGGTGCCCTCCCCGGGCGTGGGTGCGTGGCACCACCGGGAGGCTACTGCCCGCCGGCATCGCCGCGCCCGAGGGCGGTCGAGTCGAGCCGGGACTGGTCAGGCCAGCGAGTCGATGGCCTCGGCCAGGCCGAGGTCCCTTTGCGTGAGGCCACCGGCCGAGTGGGTCGACAGCCTGAGGGTCACGGTGTCCCAGCGGATGTCGATGTCGGGGTGGTGGTCGGCGGCCTCTGCGAGCGCACCGACGGCGTTCACGTAGGCGAGCGCCCCGGCGAAGTTCCCCTTCCGAACCACCTTGACCAACTCATCGCCCTCGCGGCGCCAGTCCAGGCGCTTCGCGGTGAGGGCGACGTCGATGGCATCGTTGCCGAGTCGTTCGACCACGGTTGCTCCTCCCGGCCGGTCAACGGGGACCGGTCATCTCCTCTGGCCGCACGGCGGCGTCGAACTCTTCACCAGTCATGTGCCCGAGCTTGACAGCAGCCTCGCGCAACGTCGTGCGCTCGCGGTGGGCCGTCTTGGCGACCTCGGCCGCCTTGTCGTAACCGATGTACGGGTTGAGGGCAGTCACGAGCATGAGCGAGTTCTCGAGGTGGCGCTCGATGGTCTCGTAGTCGGGCTCCAAATCCTCCACCATGAACTGGCGGAAGGTCCGGCAGGCGTCGGTGAGCAACGTCACCGAGTGCAAGAAGTTGTGGATGATCACCGGCTTCGCCACGTTGAGCTCGAGGTTGCCGCGGGACCCGGCGATGGTGATGGCCGTGTCGTTGCCCATCACCTGGATGCAGACCATCATCATGGCCTCGGACTGGGTCGGGTTGACCTTGCCGGGCATGATCGACGACCCCGGCTCGTTGGCGGGCAGCACCAGCTCGCCGAGACCGCTGCGCGGACCCGAGCCGAGCCAGCGGACGTCGTCGGCGATCTTCGTGAGCGACACCGCCAGGGTGCGCAGTGCGCCACTCGCGAACACCAGTGCGTCATGGGCGGCAAGTGCCGCGAACTTGTTCGGGGCGGTCACGAACGAGAGGCCCGTCAGCTCGGCGATCTTGGCCGCCACGCGTGCCCCGAACTCGGGGTGGGTGTTGAGGCCGGTCCCGACCGCCGTCCCGCCGGCGGCCAGTTCATAGAGGCCTCCGAGGCAGGCGTCGATCCGGGCCATGTCGGCGTCGAGCTGTGCCACGTAGCCCGAGAACTCCTGCCCCAAGGTGAGTGGGACGGCGTCCATCAGGTGGGTCCGGCCGATCTTGGTGATGTCGCGCCAGGCCTGGGCCTTCAGGTCGAGGGCGTCACGTAGGGCCCGCACCGAGGGGACCAGCCGGTGGCGGAGCTCTTCGACGGCCGCGATGTGCATGGCGGTCGGGAAGGTGTCGTTGGATGACTGGGACATGTTGACGTGGTCGTTCGGGTGCACCGGCGACTTGGACCCGAGCACGCCGCCGGCGAGCTCGATCGCCCGGTTGGCGATGACTTCGTTCGCGTTCATGTTGGTCTGGGTGCCGCTGCCGGTCTGCCAGATGCGCAGGGGGAACTCATCGTTCCACCGGCCCTCGGCGACCTCGAGCGCCGCCGTCGTGATGTAGCCCGCGAGCTGCTCGTCGAGCATGCCGAGCTCGCGGTTGACCTGGGCCGAGGCGGCCTTCAGGACGCCGAAGCCCCGGATCACCGGGAGCGGCATCGTGTCGGACCCGATGTCGAAGTGGTGCAGGGACCGGGCCGTCTGCGCCCCCCAGTAGTGCTCGGAGGGCACGGTGACCGCCCCCATCGAATCCGTCTCGGTCCGCTCCGGTCCCTTGGCGTCGGTATTCATATCGCCAGCATGGGGCGCCCCGGCACCCCCACGCAAGATCGGCACAGAGCCCGTAACGACCCCCGTGCCTACACTCGGGTCGTGAGCAGCGGGTTCACCCACCTCGACGGCCAGGGCAACGCCCGTATGGTCAACGTCACCGGCAAGGAGCCCACCCGGCGCCGGGCCGTGGCTCGCTGCACCGTGCGCGCCGGAGCCGCCGACCTGCGTGCGCTCGAGCCCGGCGGCTCGGCCCACGAGGCCATCGAAGCCGCCCGGTGGGCGGGCGTCCAGGCAGCGAAGGCCGCCTCTGACCTCATCCCCCTGTGCCACCCGCTCCCCCTCGGCAACGTGTCCGTTGAGGTCTCCGTCGGCGACGGTTCGGTCTCGATCGCCGCGGTCACCGAGACCTTCGAGCGGACCGGGGTCGAGATGGAGGCGCTCACGGCGTGCGCGGTGGCGGCGCTGACCGTGATGGGCGCGTGCGGGAGCGACGGCTCGCCGCCCGTGCTCGAGGGCCTCGCCCTGTTCGAGAAGACCGGCGGCCGCTCGGGGACGTGGCGGCGAGGGTGATCAGGGCCCGGGCCCGGCGGGGGCGGCCAGCACCGGGGGCGGACCATCCACCGGCTGTGGGCCACCAAGGCCGACGGTGAACAAGCGCGACGGCCACCAGTTCCACCGCCCGAGCAGCACCACCGCCGAGGGCACGAGGAGGGTGCGCACGACGAAGGTGTCGAGGAGGATGCCGAGCGAGAGCCCAGTGCCGATCTGGCGCACCTGGCCCGAGGTGGCGATGGCCAGGATGCCGAACGTGCCCGCCAGCACCAGTCCTGCCGAGGTGATCGTGGTCCCCGTCGTCCCGAGGGCGGCGACCACGGCCTGGCGCAGCGGGAGGGTGGCCGCCTCCTCGCGGATGCGGGTCATGAGCAGGATGTTGTAGTCCTCGCCGAGGGCCATGATGAACACGAACATGAAAAAGGGCAGGGTGAAGTTGATGCCGAGCTGCCCTCCCACGATGACGAAGAGCGCCACGGCGAGGCCGAGCGAGGCCAGGTAGGAGAGCCCGACGCTCGCCACGAGGTAGAGCGGGGCGACCAGCGATCGCAGCACCAGGGCCAAGAGGATGGCCAGGACCACCATCACGAGCGGGGCCACCCGCAGGATGTCACTGGCGGAGATCGAGCTGACGTCGGCCGCCCCCGCAGCTTGGCCGGCGACCCCGGTCTCGGTGGCACCGATGCTCCGGCCGACCGACGCCACCTCGGCGCGTAGGGATGGGATGGCCTGGAGGGCTGCCGTCGAGCCGGGCGATCCCGCCACCAGTCCCACCCGGTAGAGGATCGTGCGCCCGTCCTCGCTGATGAACTCTGCGGTCGCCCGGTAGGCGTTGTAGAAGAAGGGGTCCACGTGGGTGCCCGCCGGTTCGGTGGCGGCGAGCGCGCCGGGCGGCCCGAGTCGCCGGTAGGCAGAGGAGAGGGCCTCGGGCGGCAGGTGCACCCCGTTGGCCGACAGTGCGCCCGTCACCGACGAGAAGGAGCCTGACGAGGAGAGCCCGTCTTGGGCTTGGTCGAGGAGGGCGGTGTCCGACCAGACGTCGCGGTCGAGCCGGAACACGACGTCGGTGCCGCTGAGCGACGCCACGCCGAAGTGCTGGGCGAGCACGGCCTCGCCGATGCCCGAGTTCGAGCCGACGATGTACCCGCCGGGGTCGAAGCCCGACGGGGCGTAGGCGACCAGGCTCGATGCCAGGGCCCCGAGGACGGCCGTGCCGATGACCAGGGCGGCGACCGGCCGGCCCGAGACTCGCGCCGCAATGCGACCCCACCGCCCGACTTTCGGCGGCCCCGGCTGCGGGGTGCTCGGCCAGAAGACGGCGCGGCCGAAGATGGAGAGGAGCGCTGGGAAGAAGGTCAGTTCGACGACCAGGACCACGGCGATGCCGATCGCCAGCCCAGGGCCCACGCCCCGGTAGAGGCCGAAGCTGGCCACCACCAGGCTCAGTAGGGCGGCGATGACGGTCAGCGCCGAGAAGGAGATCGACTCCCCCACACGCTCGACCGAGGCGATGATCGCCTCGTCGGCCGACAGGCCCCGTCGGAGGTTCTCTCGGTAGCGGAAGATGAGGAACAGGCCGTAGTCGGTGCCTGCCCCGAGCACGAGCGCCGTGAGCAGCAGCTGCATCAACGATGAGATCTGCACGCCGAACTTCGAGGACTCGGCGATGAGCGGGCCGGCCAGTGCGAGTGCCAGCCCCGCCGGGGCCAGGGTAACGAGCGGTGCGAGAGCAGAGCGAAACGCCAGGGCCAGCAGCACGAGGATGAAGATGGCCGAGAGCAGCTGGACATGGTTGGCGGTGTGGTTGCCTGCCGCCTGCTGGTCCACCAGTTCGGGCAGCGGTCCGGTCAAGAAGATCCCGAATCCGGGCAGCTCCTCCTGCGAGAGGATCCCGCGGACCGATGCCACTGCCGCTGCCCCCGCATGCCCCCCGCCTTCGGTCGCGTTGGAGAACTCGATGATCGCCGTGCGCGCCTGGCCGTCAGCCGAGACCGCCGCATCGCGTACCGAGACCACGTTGGCGACGTGGCGCGCCTCGCGCTCGACGGCGTCGAAGCGATCGTTGTCCACAGCAGTGAGCGCCCGGTCTTGGCGTGTGGCAACGAGGGTGCCGACCTGCGTGTTGCCCCCGAGAAAGGGGGCGGCGAGCTGCGCGGCGCGCACGCTCGGCGAGTTGGTGGGCAAAAAGGCGGTGGTGTCGTTCTTGATGACGCCGCCGATCCCGGGGAGCAAGAGCACGGCGAGGACGGTCGCGGCCACCCACCACACCACGATCACCCAACGGAAGCGGACGGAGAACCGTCCGATCGCCGCGAACACCGCTAGGACAGCACTGGTGGGACGGGACAGGTGCTCACGAGGCCAGTGCAGCTACGGCCAACTCGGCCATGCCCACCGTGAGGGGGGTCTCGGCCACAAAGCCCAGCTGGTGGCGGGCCCGCTCGGGGGAGGCCACGATGTGGCGCACGTCACCGAGGCGCCAGCGGCCGCTCACCCCAGGAGCGGGTGCGGGCCGACCTAGGGCCTCCCAAAGGGCGTTGGCGAGCTCCAAGATGGTCGCCGGCTGGCCACTCGCCACATTGAACGCCCCCTGCGCGCCCGGCGGGGCGCACAGCGCTGCGAGGTTGGCGCGAGCCACGTCGCGCACATGGACGAAGTCACGGCGTTGCCCGCCGTCCTCGAAGACCACCGGGGCCACTCCACGTCGTAATGCGCTCATGAAGATGCTCGCCACGCCCGAGTACGGCGTGTCGAGCGGGGCCCTCGGCCCATAGACGTTGTGATAGCGCAGCGACAGTACCGAGGCGCCCGACTCCCGGCCGAAGGCGGCACACAGGTGCTCCTGGTGGACCTTGGTGGCGGCATAGACATTGCGCGGGTCGGCCGGCGACGACTCGTCGACTAGCGCCGGTTGGAGGTCGCCGCCGCACCGGGGACACGGGGGCTCGAAGCGGCCTTCGGCCAGTCGCTCGGGCGTGCGCGGCCCTGGGCGCACGATGCCGCAGCGCTCGCAGTGCCCAGCGCCCTCGCCGTAGTAGACCATGCTCCCGGCCACCACGAGGCGACCAGTGAACTGCGCCTCGTCGAGCGCCGACAGCAGGACCGCGGTACCGAGATCGTTGTCGTTCACGTAGTCGACAACGTCGGCGAAGCGCACCCCGAGCCCAACGCGCGCCGCCTGGTGGCTGATGGCGTCGACACCGTCGAGGAGCCCGGCCCATGTGGCGGGCTCGCGGATGTCGGCGAGCACATAGCGAGCCGACGGGTTCTCGAACTCCGAGGCGACCCGGTCGACGACCACCACGTCGTGGCCCTCGTCCACGAGGAGGTCGACCAGGTGGGAGCCGATGAAGCCCGAGCCGCCCGTGACGAGGACCCTCACGGCGCCTGCACGCCGACGGGCACCCCGGCGCCAGCGCGCGTCGTTGTGGCGAACCTCACAGCTCGACGGTAGCGATGCGACGAGCCCGGTGGGCACAGCCTGGGCGAATTTAGAGATTCGTAATGGGCAAACGCGTCGTGCGCCGGGGGTTGCTCGGTACCGTGCCTCTGTGCCCGACGTGATCTTGCCCGTCCTGAACGAGGTGCAGGCACTGGGCTGGATCCTTCCCCGTCTCCCGGCCGGCTACCGGGCCATCGTCGTGGACAACGGGTCCGACGACGGCTCTGCCGCTCTCGCCACCGAGCTCGGTGCCGATGTCATCTGCGCGCCGGTGCGGGGCTTCGGCTCGGCGTGCTGGGCCGGGCTCCAGGCCGCCGAGGACGACATCGTCTGCTTCATGGACGCGGACGCCTCTCTCGACCCGGGCGACCTGCCACTCGTCGCCGGGCCGATCGCCGACGGTGCTTGTGACCTCATGCTGGGTTCGCGTGCGGCGCGCCGCGGCTCGTGGCCGCTGCACGCCCGCCTCGCCAACCTGGCGCTCATGGCCGAGGTGCGGCGCCGGAGCACTCTCACACTGCGCGACCTCGGGCCGATGCGTGCAGCGAGACGCCAGCCCCTGGTCGATCTCGGCATCGAGGACCGCCGCTCGGGATGGCCGCTCGAGATGGTGCTGCGGGCCGAGCGGGCCGGATGGCGCGTCGCCGAATGCCCCGTGCCCTATCACCCCCGCTCCGGGCGCTCCAAGGTCACCGGCACCGTGCGCGGCACCCTCCAGGCCGTCGGGGACATGGCGGCCCTCCTTCGATGACCGATCCCGGGGGCTACCAGGTGGCCATCATGGCCAAATCGCCACGGCCGGGCACGGTCAAGACCCGCCTGTGCCCCCCACTCACCCCCGCACAGGCGGCCCGCCTCGCCACGGCAGCCATCCTCGACACCGTCGCCGCCGGCCTCTCGTCGCAGGCCAGGAGGGTTACCGTGGTGCTCGACGGGCCTCAAGGCCCGTGGCTGCCCAAGCGGGTCGAGGTGATCCCCCAGCGCACGGGGCCGTTCGGGGACCGTCTGGCCGGTGCGATCGACGATGCCTGCTCGGAACTCGCGCTCCCGGTGCTGGTGATCGGCATGGACACCCCACAGGTCACCGGCGCGGGCCTCGATGCGGCCGCGCTCCCCCTCCTGGAGGAAGCCGACGCGGTGCTCGGACCGGCCGAGGACGGTGGGTACTGGGTGATCGGGACGAACGAGCCGCACGCCGACATGTTCGCCGGCGTGCCGATGAGCACCGATGCCACGTGTGCCGCACAGCGGGCCCAACTCCACCGCCTGGGATTGCGAGTGCGCGAGGTGGCCACCTTGCGCGACGTGGACGACTTCGACGACGCACTGAGCGCGGCGCTCATCGCCCCGCGCACACAGTTCGCAGCCGAGCTCGACCTCATGCTGGCCTTCATCGATGCACCGGCGGCGATGTGACCGTCACGTTCTCGTCCACCTCGCACCTGCGCACCGAAGACGGGCGGCGCCTCGCGCTCGATGTGCGCAAGTGGCTCGCCCCCGCCGACCCGGTCGACGAGTCGCTCCTCGAGCGCGTGGTGGCGCCGGTGCTCGACGTGGGCTGCGGGCCCGGGCGCCACGTGCAGGCCCTGTTCCAGCGCGACGTGGAGGCCCTCGGCCTCGACATCTCGCCGACTGCCGTGGCCATCGCCCGGCGAAACGGCGCGACGGTGCTGCAGCGATCGGTCTTCGACACGCTCCCCCATCCGGGCCGCTGGCGGAGCGCGCTGCTGCTCGACGGGAGCATCGGGATCGGGGGCGACCCCGGCGCACTGTTGCGCCATGTGAGCGGTGCGCTGGCCGACGAGAGCAGGATCCTGGTCGAGACCGAGGCCCCCGATGTCCGCTCCGAGAGCATGCTCGCCTGCATCGAGACGGCCTCGGGGCAGAGCCCATGGTTCTCGTGGGCACGCGTCTCGCACAGGGATCTCAGCAAGCTCGCCGCCGAGGCGGGGCTCGAGCTCGCCTGCGCCTGGGAGGACGCCGGGCGCTGGTTCGGCCAACTCGAACGGTCGATGGCGACCGCGCTCAGCGCCTGACGAACTCGAGGTAGGGGCGAAACGCCACGTCGGTGCGCGGGAAGAAGCACTGGTAGCAGGAGAACACCCGACCGCCGGGTTGGAACTGCGCAGCGAGGGCTGGCGCGAGCATGTCGATCTCACCCTTGTTGTCGAGGTAGACAACTCGAACGGACGGGTCATCGAGCGAGGAGGCAATGCTCGCGAGCAGGTCTCGCCGCGCCACCGTCGACGAGCTCCGCAAGACCTCGTGGACGGCCTCCCCCTGCGCCCAGGACGGCTTGCCGGCCATCGTCTCGTACCACGGGTGGTCCAAGACGATGACGTCGCCGGGCGTCGTCGCCACCCGGGCGATGAACTGGCGGCCCGCTGCGGCGTCAGCCGCCGTCGGGAGCAGGTGCGACGGGTGATCGCTCAACCAGGCCACCTGGACCACCACCACCGCCGCCAGCACCACCCCGACGAGGGCGGGGCGCCCCGCGCCGGCCCGGCGCAGCCCGTCGTAGCCGAGCGCCGCCCCGATGGCGACAGCCGCGTACAGCGGGAGCAGGACGTCACGGCCGCCGCCTGAGTGCAGCCGGGAGACCCAGGACGCGCCGACCATGCCGGCGGTAGCGGCGAGCCAGAAGGGCCAGGCCGTCCTCGTGGCCTTCCTCGACCACCCGACGATGAGGCCGACGCCGGCGAGGGCGATGGCCCAGCCCACCGGGGCGAGCAGGTCGTGGGTGAAGAACTTCGTCCACTGCACCGAGTCGAGCGGCTGACCCGTGAGCTCGGTGTCGATGTAGTAGCGGTACCAGCCCGCAGTCGCGGTGTCGAGGATCACGGTGGACACCACGACCGCCAACCCAGCGGTTGCCGCCGCGGCCAGCCCGACCCGCCGACGCGTGACCACCAAGAAGACGAGCATCGGTGCGGCCGCCAAGAGGGCGGTCTGCTTCGTGAAGAAGCTGGCGAAGACGAGCAGCCCGACCAATGCCCCCCCTTGCCAGGTGGTCGCCCTCCTCGCTGCGGCCACCGCCGCCAAGAGGAGGAACAAGAAGAGCGAGTCGACACGCCCGATGTCGAGCCAAGCGCCGCCGACCTCGAAGGTGGCGGCGAACATCCCCGCGGCAAGCAATCCGGCCACCGCGTCGCCCGTCTCACGCCGGACCATGGTGAACAGCAGGGCGAAGCACCCGAGCGAGGAGAGGAACGACACGAGCCGCAGCGGCAGGAAGCCGAGGCCGGTCACGTGGGCGACGAGTGCCGACACCCAGAAGTACAGCGGCGTGTAGGAGTAGGCGACGTAGTGCAGCGTGGGGGCGGTGTAGATCGGCTGGCCGTGCAGCACCCGCCCGACCATCTCGACACTGCCCCCCTCCATCCACTCGAGCTCGTAGCGATAGCCGAGCTGGTGGGCCGCCACCCAGAGATAGACGGCGATGGGGACGACCGAGGCGCAGATGACGACGACGCGCGACAGGGCACCGAGACGCGAGCGCCGAGGGCGATCGCCGCCTTCGGCGCTCAGGCGCTCGCCGAGTGTGCTCGTCGCCATGACCAAAGGGCCAGGACGCCACAGACCAGCCAAACGGCGCAGAGCACCGCAGCCAGACCGTGCGCGTAGTTCCATGGGAGACGGCTGAACCCCGCCCGGGGGCTCTTCCCCCAGCTCCCGACCAAGGGATAGGCGTAGAGGGTCACCACTGCGCTGGCGATGAGCCCGACGTCGACCGGCACCCGGAGCCAGCCCGGCAGCACGTGCCGCACCCCGACGGCGACCAGCAGGACGATCGGCACCACGATGGCGTCGTTCACGATGTTCGCCCCGATGAGCAGCCGTAGGACGGCGGGAGGATTCGACTGCTCGACGAGGCCGTGGAGGCCGAAGACGATGCCCGCCCAGCCCACCACCAGCGCGGCCCACATGAGCAGGCCGTGCGGTGCCTCCTCGGCTGCCTCTGGCGTCGGGAGTTCCGTACTGCTCACAGCACGACCACCGAGGTGATCCACTTCGTCTGGAGCACCCCCGGCCGGTCGGGCGCGATGAGCCGGACCGGGTAGCCGTGGTCGAGGTCGAGCACCGCACCGTTCAGCTCGAGGGCGAGCAACGTGTCGGGGTCCGACGTGTGCGCGCCGTCGACCACCGAGCTCGAGTACAGCCGGCCGGCGTCTTCGAGGGACTCGACCCGCACGCTCGCCCCCGGCACGGCCCCGACGATGCGCAGGAGGACCGGCATCGACACGCCTCGCCACGACGCGGCCGCGCTCCAACCCTCGACGCAGGTGATGGGCAGCCCTGCATCTCGCTGGGGTAGGGCCCGCAGCTCGGCGAGGGTGAAGTCCTGGGGGCGGGCGCAGCGCCCGCTCACCCCCAGGCGGTAGGCGGGGTCGACGGCCGACGTCGTGACCCCGGCCTCGACCGCTGACTGGTTGACGGGCAGGTGCGCCGGGCCGACCGACGGGTTGCGCGGCGCGAGGGCGGCCAGCCGCTGCAACGGCGCGACCGTCTCGCCGGCGACGGTCAGAACGAGCACACCGGCGGTCGCGAACAGCGTCGCCACGAAGCCCCGACGCGAGAGTCGCGTGGCTCCGGTCATCGCCGGCACCGGGGCAGACTCTGTGGCCTCGGGCGTGAGGTCCACCTCCTCGGAGCTTCGAGCCATCGCCGGAACCGGCGCAGGCTCGGTGGCCTCGGGCGTGAGGTCCACCGCCTCCTCGGATCCTCGGGCGATCGCCTGGCTGGCGGTCGCCGCCTTGGCCGCGATGTGGATGACGAGGGCCCCGACCACCATCCACGCCGTCCAGAAGTGCGCTGTCGGGAAGAAGAACGGCATCGGGCTGTACCAGTAGTCGATGTTCGCCACACCGGTGATGAGCAGGAACAGGGATCCGCCCACCAACGGGATGAGGCTCAGGCGCTCGAGCGCCTGAGCGACATTGCGGATGGGGGGCCAGGCGAAGAGCTTCGGCCAGACGGTCCAGAGCTTGCCGAGCAGGAGCGGGATCGTCGCGATCCCGGTGACCACGTGGACGCCTTCGGTGACCCGGTACAGGTTGACCGGGCGCGCCGGGAGGTGGAACCAGGTGGGCGGGTGCTGGGCGAGGTAGTCGACGAGGCCGGTGAGGAAGCACACGGTGAAGGCCACCCCGAGGGTGATGCCGAGCACCGAGGCCACCCACTCGTCGTGCAACGGGCTCTCGAAGCGGGCGTCGATGCGCTCGGACTGCTCCTTGGCTCGTCGGCTGAGTGGTTCCACTCTGGCGTGGACCGTAGCGGCGAGCCGCTCTCGCGCTCGGACCGCGGGCGCAGCAGGTGCCTCAGGATCGGGTTCGCCGGGTGTCCCCGGGTCCGACGCCACTTGCTCAGGGGGCACATGATGACGGTATCTTCCGCCCGCGCGCAGAGAGCACTTCCGTTCTTACGAAACGCGAAATTCGTGCACGTCGGTGGTCTCTCGCGGCCACAGTGCCACCGCACCGGGCGCGATGCCGATCGAGCAGCGCTCACCCGGGCTGGCAGCCGTCGTGGGCCAGGCACCTGGCTGGCGAGCCACCAGCTCGAAGCCAGGCGCCAACTCGACGAGCACCTCGGTCGCCGTGCCGAGCTCCATCACGTCCACGATCAGCCCCCCATGGCCTCCCGGGGCGTCGAGATCGATGCTCTCAGGCGCCACCTGCCACCACACGTCCGTGCCGACCAGGTCCGGGAAGGGTGCCACGTCGAAGCGCAGCCCGGCCACTTCGACGCTCCCGTCGGCATCGCGCACCGCAGCGAAGACGTTGCGCAGCCCCACCAGGCGGGCCACCTCCGCCGATCTCGGTCGGCCGAAGACTGTTGCGCGGTCCCCCGCCTGGAGCACCCGGCCGGCGGCCAGCACCAGCACCTCGTCGGCCAGCAGCGCCGCCTCTTCTGGGTCGTGGGTCACGAGGACGCAGGCGATCCCGTACTCGGCGAGGAGGCGGTGCACCTCGCGTCGCAGCTCATGGCGCAGCGGTGTGTCGAGCGCGGAGAACGGCTCATCGAGCAACAAGAGCTCGGGATCGCTCGAAAGGGCGCGGGCGAGGGCCACGCGTTGACGCTGCCCGCCCGAGAGCTGGTGAGGACGGCGGTCGGCCAGCTCGACCAACCCGAGTCGCTCGAGCCAGAACGCTGCCCGACCGGGTGTCGAGCGCGGGCCCATCGCGAGTTGCTGCCAGACGGTGCGGTGCGGGAACAGGCTTGGCTCCTGGGGGACGTAACCAACGGAACGCTGCGCAGGCGCCGTCTCGAGCTCGCGCCCACCCACCGTCACCCGGGCGGCAGGCTCCGGGCCGAGGCCCGCCAGGCACCGCAGCGCCGTCGTCTTGCCCGCCCCCGAGGCGCCGAGCAGGGCCGCGCCCCGACACGGCGTGGAGGTGGCCGCCGTCAGGTGGAACGAGCCGACTCGCCGTTCAAGGGCGAAGGTCAGCTCGGAGGTGCGACGTGGCGGTGGGGCCATCGCCGCGGGCACGTCGACGCGCACCCGACGCGTCGGGGGTCGGAACCGCAGCAGGGCGAGGAACACGGCCGCGACGGCAACGGCGAGGGCGGCGGGAGCGAGCGTGAATGTGAGACCGCTGCCGGCGAACTGGGTGTAGGCGTACACCGGCAGCGTGAACGGATGGTAGGCGAGGATGACATTGGCCCCGAACTCACCGAAGGCCCGGAGCCACGCCAGCAGCAGCCCCGCGGCGATCCCCGGACCCGCAATGGGCACACAGACCCGCAGGAATGTCGCGAACTCGCCCATGCCGAGCGTCGCCGCCACGTCGGTGTAGGCGCTCGAGACCGTGCCGAAGGCGCTGCGCGCCGCCACGATGAGAAACGGCGCGGCGACGAACGTCTGCGCCAGGACGATGCCGACCAAGCTGTCGGTGAGATGGCCACCGAAGAGACGGCCGAGCGGCGTGTACGGGCCGACGAGGGCCAAGAGGAGGACGCCACTGATGAGCGGCGGGAGGGCGAGCGGGAGCAGGACCGCCACGCCGACCGCGCCTGCGGTCCGGCTCGAGTTGTTGGCCAGGAGGTAGGCGAGGGGAATGCCCAGGACAGCGATGATCGCCGTGGCGATGCTGGCCGAGAGCACCGAGGTCCACAACGCGCCCCACAGCCCGGGTTGGCCGAATCCCTTGTTGGGCGTGTCGGCCAGGTGGACGAAGAGGCCGACCACGGGTACCACGAGGTACAGCACCAGGAGCGCCGCCAGCCACGGCAGCGGCGAGTGCAACCAGCGACCCCTCAACCCGACGAGGCGAGGCGTGCCAGCGCCGAAGGGGCGCCCCTGCCGACCAGCTTCGGTGGCCGGATCGCCACGAAGCCCGACGTCTGGAGGCCCGCCCGCCCCTTCGGCCCGAGGAGGTAGCGCACGAAGGCCCTGGCGTTGGCTGCGTTCGGTGCCCCCCGCAGCACCGTGACCGTGTAGGTGGCCGAGAGTTTGAGCGAACCGAGGGGGACCGTCGGGATGCCAGCGGCCTTGGCCTCGGCGGCGTAGAAGAAGCCGGCGTCGAGCTGGCCGGACTGCAGGCGCCCCACCAACGTCTCTTCGGGGAACACCGTGGCGGTGGAGGAGAGCACGCTCGTGAGCGAGGGGTCCTTCTCGTTCTTGGCCGTGGCGTTGACCGCCTGGACGGCCAGGACGCCCTTCGGGTCGAGGGCCGGATCGGTGCGGCCGAGAAGGAAGCCTGGCTTGGTGACCACCTTGTACCAGGGCTGCGTCTTGAGGTCGGCGGCGAAGGTGCTCTTCGGGTTGTAGCCGAGCACGAGCGGGGAAGTGGCGAACTTCACGTACCAGCTCACCCAACTCCCGTTCGTGGGGCCGGCCAGCGTCAGGTTGACCGCTGGGCTGGCGCTCACGAACACATCGCCCTGCTGGACGCCCCCTTTGATGTCGGTCGCGAGGGCGCTCGAACCCCCGGCGAAGCCGTTCACCGTGATACCGGTCGACGTGGTGAAGCCCGGGCCGATGACGTTGGTCATGACATCGGTGAGCGAGCCGGCGTAGAGGACCGCGACCGACCCCGCGCCGGTCGTGGCCGCATCGGCGAGGTCCGTCGTCACCAGTGTGACCGCACCGGCGAGAACGGCACCGGCGGCGAGGGCGGCGACCAGCCGACTCCCGGCAGTGTGGCGCATGCCCAACGCTCGCATCTCAGTGCGGCGCCAGTTCGACGACGACGTTCGTCGCCTTGATCGACGCCACGGCCCGCACGCCGGGCTCGAGATTGAGCTCATCGGCCGCTTCCCTGCTCATCAGCGACACCAGGCGGTGGGGTCCCGCCACGATGTCGACCTTGGCCATGACGGTGTCTCTCGTGACGGCGGTCACGATGCCGACGAAGCGGTTCCGGGCCGAGGTCGACTCGGTCCCGGGCTCCTCGGCGAAGGTGCGGGCGAACGCGGCGAGGATGGGCCCTTCGATGACTCGCTTGCCCTCCGGGGATGCCACCGCCACGAGCCGGCCCTGGTCCACCCAGCGGCGCACCGTGTCGGCGCTGACACCGAGCAGGGCGGCAGCCTGGCTGATCCGGTAGGTCTCCACGAGGCGGACACTACCGGGCGCATGCCGCAAGAGTCCCGAATTCTGCCGCAAATACCACGGAAATTGCTTACAAAGTGCGTACCTGCAGCGTCAAGCGCGCTCAGTAAGCTGCCACCGTGCAACTTGCGGCCAAGGTGGTGACCGTGTCCGACGCGGTCGCAGCGGGCACCCGGGAGGACCGCTCCGGACCCGCGGTGGCCGCCGTACTCACCGAAGCGGGATTCTCTGTGACCGAGCACGTCACCGTCCCCGATGGCCTCGAGCCACTCAGCTCGACCCTCGTGCGCCTGGCGGAGGGGTTCTGCGGGGTGATCGCCACCACCGGCGGTACCGGGCTCGCCGAGCGCGACCTCACCCCCGAGGCGACGAGCAACGTCGTCGAACGCGAGGCGCCCGGGCTGGCGGAAGCGATGCGTGCGGCCGGACCCCTCGGGCGCCTCACCCGCGGCAAGGCGGGCACGCTCGGCGCCGCACTCATCCTCAATCTTCCGGGTTCGCCGGCGGGCGCAGCGGAGCACCTCGCTGCGGTGATCGATGTGCTGCCCCACGCCGTGGCCCTGCTTGCCGGCGAGACCACGCACCACTGAGCCACCGCGAGGACCTGGCGGTCAGCCCCCCGAGACGGGCGGGATGACCGCCACCTCGTCATGGCCGGCGACGGGCCACTCCCGTTCCGCCGGCTCGCCGTTCACCCAGATGCGGCACTGGCCGAGCAGCTCCGCGAAGTCTGCGCCGAAGCGGTCGCACGCCCAGGCCAGGACGTCGCCCACCGTCTCGCCCGGTGCGCTCGCTTCGCCGATTCCGGCGGCGCTGCGGGCGGGCCCGAACAGCCGCAGCCTCGCCATCAGCCGCCGATCATCGACATCGAGCGGCTCGGGCGTAAGAACCCGGGATCGTTGATGCCGTGGCCCGGAAGCTTGCGCCACACCGAGCGCCGGAACAGCAATTCCACGTCCCGGTCCGAGCCACCGCTGCGCAGGATGTCTCGCAGCGACGCCTCATCGTCGGAGAAGAGGCAGTTGCGCACCGCGCCGTCGGACGTGATGCGCATGCGGTCACAGGTGCCGCAGAACGGGCGCGTGACGCTCGCGATGACCCCGATCTCCCCCGAACCGTCGATGTAGCGGTAGCGGGTGGCCGGCGCCGGATCTCCCGGCGCCTCCACTGGCTCGATGGGCCAGCGCGCATGGATGCGCGCGAGCACGTCGGCGGCGGGCACAACGGAGCTGCGGTCCCATGCGCCCTCGGCGTCGAGGGGCATGAACTCGATGAAGCGCACCGTGCGGCCGGTGCGCCGCCCGAACTCGGCGAAGGACTCGACCTCGTCGTCGTTGACGCCGCCAACGGGCACCATGTTGACCTTGAGCGGACCGAGGCCGGCCGCTTCGGCTGCGTCCATCGCCTCGAGCACCACGGGGAGGCTCCCCCGGCGACGGATGAGGGGGAAGCGCTCGGGATCGAGCGAGTCGCAGCTCACGTTCACCCGCATGAGCCCGGCGTCGGCCAACGGCCGGGCGAGGGCCGCCAAGCGCGTCCCGTTCGTGGTCATGGCCAGGTCATCGAAGCCCAGCGCCGCCAGACGCCCGACAATGTCGACGACGTCGCGTCGCAACAACGGCTCGCCCCCGGTCAGGCGCAGGGCCACGATGCCGAGCCCCTTGGCGACGCGCGCCAGCCGGACGATCTCGTCGGCGGTCAACTGGTTGGCACGCGGTTCGAATCGCATTCCCGTGGCCGGCATGCAGTAGACGCAGCGCAGGTTGCACCGGTCGGTGAGCGACAGCCGGAGGTCGCGGTGTACCCGGCCATGGGCGTCGAGCAGCGGGCCCGAATCGGACATGTCGGGCACGCTGCGTCGGCGGGTCGCGCCAACCTCGACGAAGGACACCGCCGCGTTCACCGGCGCGCCACCGCTGCCGTGCGCCTCGAGGCGGCCGCAAGGGCGTCGGCCTCGAGGAGGAGGATGTCCACCTGCTCGCCCGCGCCGATGCCGGTGCCGTCGGGCACCTCGGCGAGTGCGTTCGCCGCCGCCATCGCTGAGAGCACGTGCGACGCCTGCACCCCGCTCGAGCGCACGTGGATGCGGCCGTCGGCACCAGCCTCGGCGATGACGCGCAAGAAGTGGGTCTTGCCGTCGCGTACCCGCTCGAGCGGCTCATCGGCGACAGCCGACAGCTGCGGCGCTCCGAAGGCGGGGCGCCCGGCCAACTGGTTGAGGGCGGGCCGGACGAGCAACTCGAAGCTGACCATGGCCGAGACCGGGTTGCCGGGCACCCCGAAGATCGGAGTGGCGCTCGCCGTCGCCACGCCGAATGCGAACGGCTTGGCCGGCTTGATGGCGATCTGCATCCAGTGCATGGTGCCCTCGCAGAGGCGCCCGAGCACGACTTTCACGAGATCGGCGTCACCCACGCTGACCCCACCCGACACCACGACGGCGTCGCAGCGCTCGCTCCCGAGCGTCACCGCCTCGGTGATGGCCTCTTCGTCGTCGGGCGCCACGCCGAGGTCGACGGCCTCGCAGCCGGCGCGCTCGACGAGCGCGAGCAGCGACGGCCTGTTGGCGTCGCGGATCTGTCCCGGTGCGAGCGGCGAGCCCGCCGCCACGAGCTCGTCGCCGGTCGAGAGCACCCCTACCCGCGGTCGGCGGATGACCTCGACCCGCTCGACGCCGATGGCGGCGAGCACCCCGAGATGTGCAGGTCCGAGGTGGGTGCCGGCGTCCACGACAACCTGGCCGGCGACGAGGTCGTCGCCCGGGTGCCGGACGAACTCCCCCCGTCGGACCACCGACTCGATGGTGACCTCGCCTGCACCCGGTCCTGGCATCGTGCGCTCGATCATGCAGACGGCGTCAGCACCCGAGGGCAGCGGCGCCCCGGTCATGATCCGGACTGCTTCGCCGCCGCCCAGCGACGCCGGCGCCATGCCCGCAAGTGTGGTGGCCACGACGTTGAGCACGACCGGTGCCTCGAGCGTGTCGGCGGCCACCAGGGCGAAGCCGTCCATCGAGGAGTTGGCGAAGGCAGGCACCGGCGCATCGGCCACGACGGGCGAGGCGGTGACGCAACCGAGTGCCGAGGCGAGGGGGCACGGGACCACGTCGAGCGGAGAGCAGGCGTCGAGGACAATGCGACGGGCGTCGGCGAGGCCGATCACGACGGACGCAGGCTCTGGTCGCCACGTTGCACCGCACCGTGGCCGACGTGGGCGGCGCCGTCCACCTCGCACGGCAGCCCCCAGGAGCTGCCGTCGGCCCAGGTCTCGAACTTCCAGATCGGAACCGTCGCCTTCACCTCGTCGATGCAAAAGCGAGCGGCGCTGAAGGCCTCCTCACGATGGGCCGTGACCACGGCGACCATGACCGCTGTCTCCCCGACCCTGAGCACCCCGACGCGGTGCACGAGGGCCAGTCGCCGAATACTCGGCCAGCGTCGGCGGGCCTCGGCTGCCACTCTCGCCATGCGCCCTTCGCAGTACTCGCCATATGCCTCGTACTCGAGGCTCACGACGCCGTCGCGGCCCTCGGCGTGGTCGCGCACCGTGCCGAAGAACGTCACGGTCGCTCCGCAGTCGGGCTGAGCCGTCCACGCAAGCACCTCACCGACGGCGATCGGCACCTCGGTGAGGGAAATCCAGTCGTTCGTCTCGCCCGGTTCCATGCCCTTCTGAGTGTAGGAGGAACGCCATCGCCACCTCTTGCGGGCGAGACGTGCTCACGAGGCCGGTTAAGCGAAATGTAAGGAGCGCCCCGATGCCACGAGCCCGCAGCTGCGTAGCCTTGGAACCATGGCCATCGGCACCATCGAGAAGCAGGCACCACGCCGGTACGCTGGCCCGATGGCATCGGTGCTCGTGGTCGACGACGACGAGGTGGTGCGAGACGTCGTCGTGCGCTACCTCGACCGGGAGGGCTTCGAGTCGCGCCAGGCAGCTGACGGCGAGGCGGCGCGCAGAGCGATCAGTGAGCAGGTCCCCGACCTCGTCATCTTGGACGTCATGTTGCCCGAGATGAACGGCCTCGATGTCTGCCGGTGGGTCCGCTCAGTCAGCCAGGTGCCGATCATCCTGCTCACCGCGCGCGGCGAGGAGTCCGACCGAATCATCGGCCTCGAGCTCGGGGCCGATGACTACGTGGTCAAGCCCTTCTCGCCGCGCGAGCTCACCGAGCGGGTCAAGGCCGTGCTGCGCCGCACGACGGCGCCCCCCCACCACGGCTCGTCGCGCCTCGAGGTCGGCGGCCTCGTCATCGACGCCGAGACGCGTGAGGTGACGAGGGAGGGCCGCGAGCTCGCCCTCACCGCCACCGAGTTCGACCTGCTGTGGTGCCTGGCGAGCCACCCGCGGGTGGTGTTCTCGAGAGAGCAGCTGCTCGCCACCGTCTGGGGCTATGAGGCGGCCCTCGATGCCGGCACCAGCACCGTCACCGTGCACGTCCGCCGGGTCAGGGAGAAGATCGAAGAGGACGCCTCTCATCCCAAGTGCATCACGACCGTCTGGGGCGTCGGCTACCGGTTCGAGCCGTGATCACCAACGCGCTGGTTGTCGGGGGTCTCACCCTTCTTGTCGGCGTGCTGGCCGCGCTCGGACTGCGGGCCTTGCCGTCGGTGCGCCTCCAGCTGGCGGGACTGGCCCTTGTGGCAGTGACCCTGCCCCTCGCCGCCGTCCTGCTCTCGGGGTCGGTCATGCTCCACATGGGCGCTGAGGCGGAGCTGGCGGCCATCGCCCTGGCGGCAGGTGTGGCGGGGGTGGTCGGCGCCCTCGTGGTGGCTCGCAGCATCACCACCCACCTGGAACGCGTGCGGGCGGCGTCGGTTCGCCTGGCCGGCGGCGAACTCGGCGAGCGCGCCCCCGAGGGTGGCCCGTCGGAGATCGCCGAGCTCGCCAGCTCGTTCAACTCGATGGCCGAGCATCTCGAAGAGGTCTTCGATTCGCGCCGCCAGCTGGTCGCCTGGGCCAGCCACGACCTCCGGGCCCCGATCACCTCGCTCCGGGCGATGCTCGAGGCCATCGAGGACGGCGTCGTCGAGCCCACGCACTACCTCGGCGCGCTGCAGAGCCAAGTCCGCCTGCTCGCCGCCATGGTCGACGACCTCTTCGAGCTGGCTTGCATCGACGCCGGCGCCACCGCGCTCGAGGTCGAAGACGTCGACATGGTGGCCCTGCTCACCTCGTGCATGCACCGCTTCGAGCTCGAGGCCGACGCCAAGGGGGTGCGCATCATCCCGGTGCTGCGCGACCGCCTCGCCACGGCGCGTTGTGCCCCCGACAAGGTGGAGCGCGTCCTCGCCAACCTGGTGACCAACTCGCTCCGCTACACCCCGGTCGGGGGCACCATCACCCTCTCCCTCACCCGGGCGGCGGGCAGTGTCTTCGTCTCGGTGGAGGACACCGGGGCGGGCATCGCCCCCGAGAGCATCGAGCGGGTGTTCGAGCCGTTCTTCCGCGCCGACGTCGCCCGGACCCCCGAGAGCGGGAGCGCGGGCCTCGGCCTCGCCATCGCCCGCGGGCTCATCGACGCCCAGGGCGGGCGCATCTGGGCCGAAAACCCCTCTTCGGGCGGGACACGGATCTGCTTCGTGCTGCCGGCCCCCGACGACGAAGCGCCGCTCAGCCGCTCGGCAGGGCCGACGCGGCGGCACGCGGGCATCGAGGGCCCGGGCGCCACGGCGTCGGCTGAACGGTCGGTGAACCCGGTCGACTGACCTGCGTCCAAAGGGCTGCACCGCTCACCCGCCGACGCCGATAGCCTCCCTCTCGCCGCCAAGGTGGCGACCGAAAACCACGGGGCCGCGGCCCCCGACCATGAGGAGCAACCGTGTCCGACACCCTCTCCGAGAAAGCCCGAGCGCTCCTGGCCCGCCCCGTGCTGGCCAGCCTCGCCACCATCTCGGCCGACGGCAGCCCGCAGATCACCCCGCTGTGGATCGACGTCGACGGCGACGATCTGCTCGTGAACACCGCTGAAGGCCGCCGCAAGGCCCGTAACATGCACCACAACCCCCACGTTGCCGTCTCGGTGGTGGACCCCGATGATCCCTACAACGTGGTCGCCGTGCGCGGCACGGTCATCGACATGACCCACGAGGGTGCCGACGCGGATATCGACCGCCTCGCCAAGAAGTACCTGGGCGTCGACGAGTACCCGATGCGCACCGAGGGTGAGGTGCGCGTGACGGTGCGGATCAGGACGGACCGCATCTCCATGCAGGCCGGCTGAGACCGCACCTCAGCGAGCCGCCAGCCGCTCGAGCAGCCCCAGGTCCGGAAGTGCGGCGTGCTCGTCGGGCCACCCGAGACGCCAGATGATCCCGTCAGCTTGGGGCCGCCCGGCCACGGCTGCGGCGGGTGGGCCCCGCCAGAGCAGCTGCGGCGGTGCCGTTGCACCCAGCACGGCCATCGCCGTGGTGCGCTCGTCACGCAGCACAGCGAGGGCCTCTGGTGTCACGTCGGCGACCCAGGCGGCGACGGCCGCGCCACACTCCCTTGCCACCTCGTCGGCGGCCAGGGCACCGAGGCCGCCCTCGGGCAGCGCCACCATGATCGGGGGGCCTCCCGGCTGGTCCGGCCCGGGCCGGTTCGGGGCGTCGTGGAGGGCGAAGTGCACACCGGAGAAACTCGCGGGCCTACCCGAGAAGAGCCGGGAGAGGACGACCGCCGCCTCGGCGAGCATGCCCGGCTCCCCCTCAATGCAGACCGCCGCCCGTCCCCCGCTGACCACGTCGAGCGTCGTGAGGTCACGGGCGAGCACGCTCGGGTTGCGGCCGTCGGGCAGGGTGGCCACCACGCCGAGGACCAAGGTGCGCGTGACCTCGCTCAGCGCGCCGGCAAGGGTGAGTGGGTCAAGAGCGCGCGCGACCTGTGCGCCGCGCAACCACAGGGTGTCGAGACCTGCCGCTTCGGCGTCGGCCGCGAACGCTGCGAGTCGCTCGAAGCCGGCGCCCGCGGGGAACGGGCCGACCTCGATGCCGACGCCACCGAGGCGCCCTCGTGTGCCGTGCTGCGCGCTGGTCGTGCTCGTTTCGCCCGACGGTGCGACCGGGGTCACCGAGAGGTGATGCCGCCGTTCTTCTCGGGCCCGCCCGAACCGTTGGTGACCGCGGCGGGCACGGCGTCCTCGCTGCGCCCGAGCGCGTCGACCAGCACCTGGGCGGCGCCTACGAGGCCTGCGGCCTCGTAGGGGACGACCACCTTCGAGTTGGGCGCACTGGCCAGGTCCTGGAGGGCCCGCAGCTGGAGCACGGCCAGGGTGTTGGGGTTGATGGTGGCCTTGTCGATGGCGCTCAGTGCCAGCTGCTCGCCTTCACCGCGCAGCTGGCGGGCCGCCTTCTCACCGGAGGCCTGGAGCTCGAGCGACTGGCGCTGGGCCTCGGCCTGGAGGATGACCGCCTGCTTGGCGCCCTCGGCCTCGAGGACGGCCGCCTGCTTGCGGCCCTGTGCGCTGTTGATGGCCGCCTGCTGCTGGCCCTCGGAGGTGAGGATGGCCGCGCGCTTGTGCTGCTCGGCCTCCTTCTGCTCGGACATGGCCTGGAGCACGTTGGTCGGGGGGGTGATGTCGAGGATCTCGATGCGGTTGAGCCGCACCCCCCACTTCATCGTGGCGTCGGCCATGTGCTCCTGCATGCGGGTGTTGATGGTGTTGCGCTCGGAGAGGGACTGGTCGAGGGTCATCTCGCCGAAGACCGCCCGCAGTGCGGTGCGCGACAACTGGTCGACGGCGAGTTGGAAGTCGTTGATCTCGAAGAGGGCCGACTTCACGTCGATCACCTGGCAGAAGATCGTGGCCGAGACCCGCAACGCCACGTTGTCCTTGGTGATGACCGACTGCTGGTCACCGGTCATCGGGAACTCGCGCATGTCGACCTTTTCCATGCGGTCGGCGAAGGGCAAGAGGATGGACATGCCGGGCTGGCGGATCGACCGGAACTCCCCGAAGCGCTTCACCACCCCGACGTAGCCCTGCTGGACGATGCGCAGGGCCCGGAGCAAGAAGTACCCGACGACGCCAACGGCGACGACGCCGATGATCACCCCTGCCACTACCCCGTCATATGCGCTGGCGATGATCATCTGCACTCCTTCGTTCAGTTGCCCGTGGCGTTCGTCATGGAGAGTCGGTCGGGAAGACGACGAGGAGGCCGCGCTCGATGTCGGCGACCACCACCTCGCTCCCCGGGTCGATGGTGAGTGAGGGGTCGAGGGGGATGGCGAGCCAATCCTCGCCACGGGCGCGCACGCTGCCCGGCACCCGTGCGCCGCGGATCTCTTTGGTGACGAAGGCGGTCTCGCCGATCATCCCCTGCACTCCGTTGAGCACGATCCGCCTCCTTCCCTCGCCAGGCACCGAGCGCTCGGGCCCGGCCCCATCTCTTACTCTATGAGCCTGGCGCCAGGTTCGACGAACGAATCTGGCACAGGGGCGAATTCCCCTAGAGCTCGGCCTCGGGGAGCCGTTCGACGTTCACGTCGCGGAAGGTCACGACGCGCACCGAGGGGACGAAGCGGGCGGGGCGGTACATGTCCCAGACCCACGCGTCGCGCAGCTCAAGCTCGACGCAGGCCGGCTGGGTGTCCGATCGCACGGTGAGGGCGACCTCGTTGGCCAGGTAGAAGCGTCGCTCGGTCTCGACGACGTAGGAGAACATCGAGAGCACCGCTCGGTACTCCTGGACGAGTGCCAGCTCGATCTCTGCCTCATAGCGCTCGAGCTCTTCTTCACTCATGACGTACCCCGGTACCCGTCGAGGCGGTGCGGGGCCGGCATGGCACCGGCACCCTGCTCACGAACGTGGCGTCCGGCGCTCCTTGATCTTGGCCGCCTTGCCGGAGCGCTCACGCAGGTAGTACAGCTTGGCGCGGCGGACGTCGCCCAGCGTGGCGACTTCGATCTTCGCGATGGTCGGCGAGTGGACCGGGAACGTGCGCTCCACGCCCACGCCGAAGCTGACCTTGCGGACCGTGAAGGTCTCGGTCACGCCGCCGTGCTGGCGGCGGATGACCACGCCCTGAAAGACCTGGACGCGCTCGCGGGTGCCTTCGACGACGCGCACGTGCACCTTGACGGTGTCACCGGGGCGGAAGTCGGGAATGTCGTCGCGCAGGGAGTCGCGGTCGATGATTTCGGTGGGATGCATGGGATGCGCGCCTCAACTCTGACGGGATTTGCCGGACTCAACATCGTAGCCGTGCCGGGCGAGGACCTCCACCTCACCCTGCTCGAGGAGGAGGAGCACCTCCTCGGGCCCGAGCCCCCCACGGGCAGCGACCAGGTCGGGACGGCGCTCGAGCGTGCGCACGAGCGTCTGCGCAGCCCGCCAGCGGGCCACCTTGGCGTGGTCGCCCGAGCGCAGGACCTCGGGGACCCCCCAGCCCCGGAACTCGGCGGGCCTCGTGTACTGCGGGTACTCGAGCAGCCCGTCGGCGAAGCTCTCCTCGGTGACTGACGCCTCGTTGCCGAGGACCGAGGGCACCAGGCGCGTGACCGCCTCGATCACGACGAGGGCCGCGGCCTCACCGCCGGCCAGGACGAAATCGCCGATGGAGAGCTCCCCGTCGACCAGGTGGTCGCCCACCCGCTGGTCGACGCCCTCATAGCGCCCGCACAGGAGGGAGAAGCCCTCGAGCCCTGCGAGCTCGCGGGCGACCCCCTGGTCGAAGGGGCGCCCACCGGGGGTGAGGAAGAAGAGCGGCCGGGGTAGGCCCTCGGTCGAGGTCACCTGCTCGACGGCGGCGAAGAGGGGCTCGGGCATCAGCACCATGCCCGCTCCCCCGCCGAACGGCGCGTCGTCGACGGTCCGCCTGGCGTCGCTCGCACCGTCGCGCAGGTCGTGGGCCCGCAGGTCGAGGAGCGCCGCCTCACGGGCCCGGCCGAGCAGGCTGGCCCGTGAGAAGCCCTCGATCAGCTCGGGGAAGAGGGTGAAGACGTCGATGCGCATGGCGTCAGTCGAAGAGGCCGTCGGGGATGTCGACGATGATGCGCGCGCCGCTCGTGTGCTCGACCACGAAGCGCAGCGGGACGAGACGTCCGCCGTCGAGAACGAGGAGGTCGCTCGCCGGGTTGGCCTCGACCGCCTCGACCACGCCGAGCACCGCGCCGGCCGTGTCGACGACCTCGGCGCCGAGCAGCTCGTGCACGAAGATGACCCCGTCCACCTCGGTGGCCACGGCGCGCAGCGCCGTGCCGCGCAGCGCCTCGGCGCCGTGGCGGTCGGTGACGCCCTCGAAGAAGACGAGGTGGCGGCCCTGGTGGGGGCGCGAGCGCTGCACCACGAGGCGGCCGCCGTCGGTTTCGAGGACCGAGCCGGGGGCGAGCCGCTCGGTGATGGGCGACCAGAGGTCGACGACCACCTCACCGGCCAGGCCGTGCGCCTTCAGCACCCGCCCCACGTCCAACAGGGGCTGGAGGGGTTCTCCGCTCAGTGCGCCGTTGCTCCTTGGATCAGTCGTCGACGATGTCGACGCTGGTCTGGACGCCGTCGCGCGCCCCCGCCACCCCGACCAGGGTGCGGATGGCCTGGGCGGTGCGGCCGCGCCGGCCGATCACGCGGCCCATGTCCTCGGGGGCCACGTGCAGGCGCAGCCGGACGCTGCCCTGACGTGCCTCGGTGTGGACCACGACCGACTCGGGCTCGTTCGCCAAGGATCGGGCCAGGTAGCCGAGCACCGCTGTCGGGGTGCCGCCCTCGGAGCGGTTCGCGCCCTCCGCCGCGTCGATCTCGTCGTCATCGTCGAGGTCCTCTTCGATGACGGCGTTGACGTCGCCGTCTTCGTAGTCGTCGATCTCGTTCACGTCGTCGTCGGCGTAGTCGTCCTCGACCACGTTGACGTCACCCTCGACGTAGCCCTCGCCCTCGACGCTCACTTGGCCTTCGCCGCCGTGAACTCGTCCCAGGCACCCGAGGTCTTGAGCAGCTTCTCGACGCGCTCGGTCGGCTGGGCCCCCTGCGAGAGCCACTTGAGCGCCTTGGCGTTGTCGATCAGCACAACGGCGTCGGGCTCGGCGGTCGAGCGCCCACGGGGGGCGTAGGTGCCCAGGATCTCGAGAAAGCGGCCGTCACGCGGGGAGCGGCTGTCCGCCGCCACGACCCGGTAGGTCGGTTGCTTCTTCTTGCCCATCCGCACCAGGCGGAGCTTGACTGCCACGAGCTCTTTCCTCCATTGTTCTCTTGCCACCGGCGTGGCTGAAGTCCTCTGCCACACGGTGGCGGCATCTATTCTCGCAGGTCTGAGCGACCCCGCGGCCACGGGGGTGCGAGACGTCCGCTCTGCTCGGCGGCTCGGGCCTCGCCGCCCAGCTCAGCGGGGCTTGGGCGGGGTCACCCGCCCGCCCTTTTTCTTCTTCTTGCCCGAGCCCTTCGCACCCTTGGTGCCGCCATGGGAGACGGCCGGGGCGCCGAGCCCGGGAAAGGCGCCCGCCCCCGGGCCTGAGGGCGCCGACGCCAGCAGCTCCGAGAGGCTCGAGTCGGCCCCGGGCATCGAGCCGGGGGAAAGGCCCGCCATCGCGCCCCTGCGGCCGCCCAGCATCCCGCCGAGCTTGCCGAGGCCGCCGGCCTGGGCCATCGCCCCGCCGCCGAAGCCCTTCATCATCTTCTGCATCTCTTTGAACTGCTTGAGCAGCTGGTTGACGTCCCCGGTGCTCGAGCCGCTGCCCCTGGCGATCCGGGCGCGCCGCGAACCGTCGATGAGCGTCGGGTCGGCACGCTCGGCGGGGGTCATCGACCGCACGATGGCCTCCACCCGGCCGATCTCGCGGTCGTCGATCTGGTCGGCCGCCTGGCGCATCTCCTTCGACATCCCCGGCAGGAGCTTCATGACCCCACCGAGGGACCCGAGCTTTCGGACCTGCTGGAGCTGGGCCAAGAAGTCGTCGAAGGTGAAGCGGCCCTCGAGGAGCCGTCCCGCCGAGCTGGCGACCGCGTCGGCGTCCATAGTCCGCTCGGCCTGCTCGATCAGACTCAGCACGTCGCCCATGCCGAGGATCCGGTCGGCCATGCGGTCAGGGTGGAAGAGGTCGAAGTCCGCGAGCTTCTCGCCGGTCGAGGCGAAGACGATCGGGCGCCCGACGACCTCCTTCACGCTGAGGGCGGCCCCACCGCGGGCGTCGCCGTCGAGCTTGGTCAAGATGACGCCGTCGAGGGCGAGGGTGGCGTGGAAGGCGTTGGCGGTCGCCACCGCGTCCTGCCCGGTCATGGCGTCGATGACCAAGAACGTGTAGTGCGGAGCGGTCGCCTCGGAGATCTGGCGGACCTCGGCCATCAGCTCCGCGTCGATGGCCAGGCGACCGGCGGTGTCGATGATGCAGACGTCGCGCCCCAGGCGGACCGCTTCGTCGACCCCGGCCTTGGCCGTTGCCACGGGGTCACCGGGTTGGCTGAAGACGGTGACGCCGGCCTGGGAACCGAGGACGCGCAACTGCTCGACGGCGGCAGGGCGCTGGAGGTCGGCGGCGACCAGGAGCGGGTTGCGCCCCTGCCCCTTCCACCACTGGGCGAGCTTGGCCGCCGTCGTGGTCTTGCCCGAGCCCTGCAGTCCCGCGAGCAGCACGACGGTCGGGGGGCGCGAGGCGTAGGTGAGCTTGAGCGTCTCGCCGCCGAGGATCGAGACGAGCTCCTCGTGGACGGCCTTGATGACCTGCTGGCCAGGGCTCAGGCTCTTGGAGAGCGCCTCACCCGAGCAGCGCTCGCGCACCGCTGCCACGAAGCCGCGCACCACGCCGAGCTCGACGTCGGCCTCGAGCAGGGCGGTGCGGATCTCGGCGAGTGCCTCGTCGAGGTCGGCGTCGGTGAGCCGGCCCCGGGAGCGCAGGCGCCCGGCGATGCGCTCGAGACGGTCGGAAAGTGCATCGAACATTGAGCGCTCAGGCTACCGGACGCCGGGCCGTGCCCGGCCGGCGCGCCGGTCCTGCGCCGGAGCCGTGCGGGCCCGCGGGCGCCGCAGCGGCGGGCTCAGGCGTCGAGCAGGGCGTCGACGAATGCCTGGGGGTCGAAGGCGACGAGGTCGTCGGGGCCCTCCCCCAGTCCGACGAGCTTCACGGGGATCCCGAGCTCGCGCTGGATGGCGATCACCACGCCGCCCTTGGCGGTCCCGTCGAGTTTGGTGAGCACCACACCCGTGACGTCGACGGCCTCGGTGAACTGGCGCGCCTGCACCAGCCCGTTCTGGCCGGTGGTGGCGTCGAGGACGAGCAGGACCTCGCTCACCACGCCGGGCGGTCGGTCTGCGACCCGGCGGATCTTCTTCAGCTCCTCGACCAGGTTCACCTTCGTGTGCAGGCGCCCGGCGGTGTCGGCCAGCACCAGGTCATTGCCACGCGCCGACGCCCGCTGCACCGCGTCGAACACGATGGCCGAGGGGTCCCCGCCCTCGGCCCCTCGCACGATCTCTGCTCCCGAGCGCTCCGCCCACTGGGCCAGCTGCTCGCCGGCCGCAGCGCGGAAGGTGTCGCCGGCGGCGAGCAGCACCGAGCGGCCCTGGGCCGCCTCCTGGCGGGCCACCTTGCCGACCGTCGTGGTCTTGCCCACGCCGTTGACCCCGACGAACAGCCAGACGTTGGTGACGTCGGCGGCCTGGTCGAAGTGCAGCTGTCGCCCCGAGCGCACGGCGCCGTCACCGGCGCCCGCCCCTGCGGTCGCTGCGGCTGCGCCGTCGTGGGCGGGGGCGCCCTCGTGGGCCGCCACCACCGAGCCGAGGTCGCCCTCTGCGACGTAGGTCGCCTCGCCGGGCACCGAGAGGAGCCGGACGAGGTCCGAGCGAAGGGCGTCGAGGAGCCCGTCGGTGCCCTGGACCTCACGCGCACCCACCCGGCTGCGCAGGTCGGCGAGCAGCGCGTCGGCGGTGCCGACCCCGACGTCGGCTCGCAGCAGCGCGTCTTCGATCTGCTCCCAGGTCTCGGCGTCGACCGAGCCCCGGCCCCGCACGGCGCGCACCGGCGAGAAGAGCCCACGGGCTCGGCCCAGCCGTTCCCGGAACCCCGGAGGGGCGACCGGCTCGGCTGCCGGCGCCTCGGCTGCGGGGGCAGGGGCCGGTTCGCGCAGCGTGTCGGGCGGCGCTCCCGGGGGCCGGGTAAGGGTGCCCGCGCCGGGGGTGCCGGCGCTCGGCTGCTCGGCCGGCGGCCGGCGGCGGGTGCGCAGCGCCACCGCGGCGACGACCACGAGGGCCACGACGACCACGGCGACGATGATCCAGATGGCGGCCATGAACTGGCCATCCTAATGGGCGGCGCCCGGCGCGCCGTCAGGTGGGGACGGCTTCTCGCGCCACCTTCTGGCTCACCACCTGGCTCGAGCCGCCCGGGGCCATGGTCACCCCGTAGAGGGCGTCACCGGTCTCCATGGTGCGCTTCTGGTGGCTCACGATGATCAGCTGCGCCTCGGCGCGGAACTCGCGCACGAGGCCCAAGAAGCGGTGCAGGTTGACGTCGTCGAGGGCGGCTTCGACCTCGTCCATCAGGTAGAAGGGCGACGGGCGCGAGCGGAAGACGGCGAAGAGGAACGCGAGGGCGGCCAAGGAGCGCTCGCCGCCCGAGAGGAGCGAGACCCGCCGCACATTGCGCCCGAGCGGGCGCACCTCGACCTCGATCCCCGTCTTCAACAGGTCGTCGGGCTCGGTGAGGACCAGGCGCCCGGTGCCGCCGGGGAAGAGCGTGGCGACGAGCGAGGAGAAGTGCTCGTTCACGTCGGCGGCGGCGGCGGCGAACGACGACATGATCTCCTCGTCGAGCGTGCGGACGACCTCTTGGAGCTCCCGGCGGGCCGAGCGCACATCGTCGACCTGGGTGTCGAGCTCGCGGTGGCGCTCCTCGAGCACCGAGAGCTCCTCCAACGCCAGTGGGTTGATGAGCCCGAGGGCACCGAGTCGTTCGGTCAGGTCCGCCGCGTGCTCCGCCGCGCTGCGGCCGGCGGGCAGCTCGGGGCACGGGGCACCGAGCACCTCGTCGGGCGTGCTCGTGAGGTCGTGGCTGATCACCTCGGCGAGCGCGTCGGCGCGCAGCGCCACCTCGGCGATCTCGAGGTCGTGGACCCGGGTGCGCTCGCGCACCTGCTGGAGGCGCGCCTCGGTGCTCGAGCGCTCGAGCCGGAGGTGCTCGAGGCGCTCCCCGCCGGCGCGCACGGCCGCCACCTGGCCCCGGTAGTCCGCACGCAGGGTCTCGAACACCGCCTCGAGGCGCTCCCTCTCCCCTTCGAGGAGGGCACCCAGACGCACGAGTGCACGCCCGTCGGCCTCGAGGCGCTCACGGCGCGCCTGCGCGGCCTCACGCTCTTCTGCGTGGCCCTCGAGGCGCCGCTCCACCTCGGCCCGGCGCCGCGCCAGCACCCGGCGGCGCTCCTCGAGGCCGGCCGTGCGGACCTCGAGCGACTGGCGAGCGGCGCGCAACTCGGCACGGCGCTCCTCGAGGACCGACGCGGCGCTCGTGGCCAGGGCCGCCTCGGCCACGGCGGCAGCGGCGGCCTCCTCGATCGCCGGGATCGCCTCTTCCACCTCCAAGAGCGCCTCGGCCGCCTCCTCCACGCGCTGGGCCGCCTCGTCACGGGCCGCCTCGGCCTCGGCGAGTTCGACGGCCAACCGGGAGCGCTCGACACCGGACCGGGAGCGCTCGGCGTCGGCAGCATGACGAGCGGCGACATGGCGGTCGAGCTCGCGGCGCGCGTCGAGCTCGCCGCGCTGCGCCGCGCTGAGCCCGGCGCGGGCTTCGGCCAGGCGGGCGCCGGCGGCATCGGCCTCGGCCGCCAGGCGGCCGGCGGTGACGGTTGCCTCCTCGACGGCCGCACGCGTCACCACGCCCTTCGACGAGCGCACCCGCCACCCGCTCGTGGCGAAGCGGTCCCCGGCGGCGGTCACGACAACGAGATCGGGGCGCTCGAGGGCGAGGTCGATCGCGGTGTCGATCCCCCCGACGCGCACCGCGTCGGCCAAGAGCACGTCGAGGACGGCGGCCACCTCGGGGGTCGATGTCGTCCGCAGCGACACGTGGGGGCGCAGCCACGCTGCCCCCGCCGGCGCCTCGCCGGCTGCTCGGCGAGCGCTGCGCGCCGGCGCGAGCACCGCGCCGGTCAGGCCCTCGGAGCGTAGGCGCGACAGGGCCTCGGAGGCTGCGGCCCGGTTCTCGACCACCACGGCGGCCACCGAGGCGCCCGCAGCTGCCTCGAAGGCCTCCTCCCAACCGGGGTCGATGACCACGAGGTCGACGAGGGCGCCGACCACCCCATCGACGTCGGCGAGGAGATCGCGACCCGCCGCCCCCTGCAGCTCGCTCAGCGCACGGGCCAGGGCCTCGGCGCGCGCCGCGCTGCGATGGCGTGCCTCGTCGGCGAGCGATGCCTCGGTCTCGGCGGCGCCGGCTCGTTCGGCGGCGGCCCGGGTCCGCCCCTCGGCGGCCACCACGGCGGCGTCGACGGTGGGGGCCTCCGCTGCCAGGTGCTCGGCGGTGGCGTCGAGCTCCTCGGCGGACGCGCCCACGCCCTCGGCCCGTCGGGCGAGGGCACCGAGCCTGCTCTCGAGGTCGCCCACCTGGCGGTGCAGGGCCTCGAGCGACTGGCGGAGCAGGACGCGACGTTCGGCCGCGCGGGCGAGGGCCTCGGGGGCGCCGGACTCCTCGATCGGCCCGGCGAAGCGCACGCCGAAGGCGGTGTCCTCGGCGATGAGGGCCGCCTCGGCGGCTTCGAGGGATGCCCATTCAGGGACGAGCACGCTGCCTTCGGCCTCGGCCTCGACGAGCTCGGCGTCGAGGCCCGCGCCCTCGGCCTCGAGGGTCGAGACCACGTCCACGTCGGCGGCGGCATCGAGGGCGGCGCCGAGCGAGCGCGAGCGCTCGCGCAGCACCGAAGCGGTGCCCCGGGCGCGCTCGACCAGGCCCTGGACGCGCCCGAGCGCGGACGCGAGGTCCTCCTCGCGGCGAGAGGCGAGCTCGGCGGCCGTGGCGGTGGCGTCGGCGTCGAGCCGCTCGAGGGTCTCGGCGAGCTGGCCCTCCTCGGTGCGCAGGACTGCCAGGCCCTCGGTGGCGACCCGGCGGCGCTCGCCGAGCGACGCCAGCTCTGTGCCCGCCAGGTGCAGCCGCACGGTGCGCAGCTCCGCGGCCAGGGTGTCGTGGTTGCGCGCCGCGACCGCCTGGCGCTCGAGGGGGCGGATCTGGCGGCGGACCTCGCGCACGAGGTCGCCCAGGCGCTCGAGGTTCTCCTGGGTGGCCGCCAGCCGGCGCTCGGCGCGCTCACGGCGCCGCCGGTGCTTGAGCACGCCGGCGGCCTCTTCGACGATGGCCCGGCGGTCCTCGGGTCGGGCGTTGAGGACCGTGTCGAGCTGGCCCTGCCCGATGATCATGTGCTGCTGGCGCCCGACCCCCGAGTCGCTCAAGAGCTCTTGGATGTCGAGGAGCCGGCACGGGGTCCCGTTGATGGCGTACTCGCTGTCGCCGGAGCGAAACAGCGTGCGGGTGATGGTCACCTCGGCCATGTCGACGGGGAGCTTCCCCGAGGCGTTGTCGATGGTGAGGGAGACCTCGGCGCGCCCGAGGGCGGCACGAGAAGTGGTCCCGGCGAAGATGACGTCTTCCATCTTCTGGGAGCGCAACGAGCGCGGGCCCTGGGCGCCGAGCACCCACGTGACGGCGTCGACCACATTGGACTTGCCGCTGCCGTTCGGGCCGACCACCACGGTGATGCCCGGCTCGAACTCGAGCACGGTCGGGTCGGCGAAGGACTTGAACCCCTTCATCGAGAGGGACTTCAGAAACATCGCGCCGACCCTACCAATCAGCCGCGTAGGCCCCGGGGAACGCCGCCGCGACCGCTCTCGACCTGCTCCGCCGGGCTCGATGTGGGACGCGATCTGCCGGTTAGATTTGGCAGTGCTCGCAGTAGAAGGTCGAACGACCGGCGAACTTCACCCGCACGATCTTGTTGCGGCAGCGCCGGCACGGCTGGCCCTCCCGGTCGTAGACCTCGTGGCTGCCCTGATAGTCGCCGATCTCGCCGAAGAGGTCCCGGTACTGCTCGTCGGCCAGCGACGAGCCGCGGTGCTTGATGGCGTCGGCCAGGGTCTCGACCATGGCCCGGTAGAGGCGGCGGATCTCGGTCGCCGAGAGGCTGTCGGAGGCCCGGTCGTAGCGCAGGCCCGCGGCGAAGAGGATCTCGTCGGAGTAGAGGTTGCCGATGCCCGCTGCGAACTGCTGGTCCATGAGCAGGGTCTTGATCCCGACGTGGCGGCTGCGCAGCATGACGGCGAAGCGCTCCCAGCTCATCATGTCCTCGATCGGGTCAAAGCCCAGGTGGGCGAGCTCGGGGATGGCCCGGCGCACCGCGGCGCCCTCGCCGCCCACCCCGATCCCGAAGGTCGGCAGTGCCGCACCCTCGATCACTGCCGGGGGGGTCGAGACGAACATCTCGCCGAAGGTCCGAGGGTCCACATAGCGCAGCTCACCGCCCTGGGTGAAGGTGATCACGACGTGCGTGTGCTTGGGTTTGGGCTCCTTCACGCTCTTCACCCGCAGCAGCTGACCGCTCATGCCGAGGTGCACGACGAGCGTGTCGCCGTTGTCGAGGGCCAAAAGGAGGTACTTGCCGAGGCGCCCCACTGCCTTGATGGTGCGGCCCTCGAGCATGGAGCGGAAGGCCTTGGCGCTCGAGTGGCGGCGCACCGAGCGGCCATTGCTGACCGCCACGGCCTTGATCTTGCGGCCGACCACCTCTTTGGCCAGGTCCTGGCGCAGGGTTTCGACTTCGGGAAGTTCAGGCACCTTGGAGCTCCTGCCACGCGTGTTGTGCCGCATCTTGTTCGGCATCTTTTTTCGAACTTCCGGTGCCCGCACCGAGTCGCCGGCCGGCGATGTAAACCTCGGCCTCGTAGCGCCGGTCATGGTCGGGGCCCGAGCCACGCACCTCGTAGACGGGCGTGCCCTCGCCCCGGTGCACGCTCAGCTCTTGGAGCCGGCTCTTGTGGTCGTAGTCGTCGGGCTCAGCGGCCGCATGGGCGATGCGCTCGGCCAGCATGCGCAGCACCAGCGGCTCGGCCGCGTCCCATCCGGCGTCGAGGTAGACGGCTCCGATCACCGCTTCGGTGGCATCGGCGAGCAGTGACGCCTTGGTGCGGCCACCCGATGCCTCCTCGCCGCGACCGAGCAGCAATGCCTGGCCGATGCCGTACTCCTCGGCCACGTCGGCCAGCACGCGGGCGTTGACGACCGCAGCGCGGACCTTCGCGAGCTGCCCCTCGGCGAGCTCCGAGTAGCGGCGGTAGGTGTACCCGGCCACGACCAGTCCCAAGACGGCGTCGCCCAGGAACTCGAGGCGCTCGTTTGAGGGTGCGCCGTCCTGCTCGCCACACCAACTCCGGTGGGAAAGTGCCTGGTGGAGTAGTGCGGGAGAACCGAAACGGTGACCGAGTCGCTCAGCCAGGGCGTCGGTCCCGTGGTCGAGGACGTCCACGGGAACGCGATCAACCGGCTCCGAGCTTGGCGTAGACGTAGTCGACGGCATCTCGGACGGTTCGCAGGTCCTCGAGATCCTCGTCGTCGATCCGGAACCCGACCGTGCGCTCGCTCAGCTCCTCCTCGAGGGCCTCGACCAGCTCGATCAGGGCCAGGGAATCGGCGTCCAGGTCCTCGGCGAGGGAGGAGCCCTCGGTGATGGTCGACGGATCGATCTCCAAGATGTCGGCCAGCTGGTCGCGAATCAGCTCGAAAACACCCTGTCGGTCGAGCGGACCACGGTCGATGTGGGTCTCAGCGGGCACGAAAAACTCCTGATAATCGGGGATGGGGCTCGGACAATCCTACCGGTCCCCGCAGGGCCCACGGTGATGAGGGCCCGAGGTGGGTGCCCGGAGGGCCCTTTCGGGACCCCTGGCGTGGCCCTACGCGGCCTCAGTGGGCTGCCACGGCGCTGGCCAGGGCATCGACGAGGCCGCCGGCGGCCAACTCGTGGGCGACTTTGACGGCGTTCAAGATGGCGACCGAGGAGGACGAGCCGTGGCTGATCACGCACACGCCGTCCACGCCGAGCAGCATGGCCCCGCCGGTGCCCTCGGGGTCGAGGTCGGCGATCACCGGCGCCAGGTGGGGCAGGAGCGTCTCGGCGGCCGCCTTGGTCGCCTCGTCGGTGGAGAAGACCCCGAGGAGGGTGTCGAAGAGGAAGCGGAGCGACCCCTCGAGGGCTTTCAGGGCCACATTGCCGGTGAAGCCGTCGGTGACCACCACGTCGACCGGCGAGGGCAACAGGTCACGGCCCTCGACGTTCCCGACGAAGTCGACGCCCGGCGCCTCTTTCAAGAGGGCGTGGGTCTCCTTCACGAGGGGGGTGCCCTTGGAGGACTCCTCGCCGATGGAGAGCAGCCCGACCGTCGGCTGCGCCACGCCGTAGCGCCCGTGGGCGTAGGCGGAGCCCATCTGTGCGAACTGCACCAGCATGGCGGGGGTGCACTCGGCGTTGGCTCCGGCGTCGACGAGGACGGCCGGGGCAAGGCCCGGGCGAGGCAAGGGGGTCGCGATACAGGGCCGGATCACCTGGGGGAGCCGTCCCATCCGCAGGAGTGCCGAGGCCATGGTCGCCCCCGTGTTGCCCGCGCTCACCATTGCTGACGCCTTGGCGTCGCGCACAAGCTCGGCGGCACGCACGAGCGACGAGTCCTTCTTGCGGCGCACGCCCTGGGCGGCGTCGTCGTTCATGGTGATGACCTCGGTGCAGGCGAACAGGTCGAGGCCCATCGTGTCGCCGACCTGTTCGGGCGGGCCGACGAGCAGGACGGCGATGTCCTCCTCATCGCGGGCGCGCGCCGCCCCGGCCACAATCTCACCTGGTGCGCGGTCGCCTCCCATCGCGTCGACGGCGACGGGCAGTGTGGCCAGCGTCCCGGCGTCGGGGCGCTGCGCCGATCGGCTCAACTCAGTCGACCTCGACGGCCTGGCGACCCTTGTACCACCCGCAGTTCGGGCAGACCACGTGGGGGACCTTGGCGGCCGAGCAGTGCGGGCAGGTCGAGCGCGCCGGGCGCTTCAGCACCCAGGCGGACGCACGACGGCTCCGGCCCTTGGCCTTCGAGGTCTTCTTCTTCGGGACAGCCATCGTGATCTCCAGATTCCGAGAGGTTCGCCGACACACGGCCCGGCAGCCGAGAGGCGTGCCGGCGTGGTCTGCTCAGGTTCCTTCGCGGGCGTGCTCCACGGGACGGTCCACGTCGCGTGACGACCTGAGCACGTCAAGCGTAGCCCACCGGGGATCGACGGGGGGCACGCAGGTGCAGGCCTCGACGTTGCGGTCCGCCCCGCACTCCGCGCACAGCCCCGCACAGTCGGCCAGGCAGAGGGGGGCGAGCGGCAGCTCGAGGACGATGGCGTCGCGCATCATCGGCCCGAGGTCGAGCTGGTCGTCACCGATCTCGTAGGCGAGCTCGTCGTCGAGCACGTGGCGCTCGGGGTCCGGGTCGCAGAAACGCTCCTTCACCGACACGTTGAACTCACCGTCGATGGGCGTGGTGCAGCGCCGGCAGACACCCCGCCACGGGGCCGACACCGTCCCGGTCACCAACACCCCGCCACGGTAGGACTCGAGGACCACGTCGCAGGTGGCGTCGGCACCCTCTGGCACCGACGAGTCCACCGACGATGCCGGTGCGAGTTCCCCCGTGGGGTCAAAGGGACCCTGGCGGGTCTCGTGCCAACGGGTACCGAGCGCCCGGCGGAGCCGGGCGACGTTCACAACAAAGGGGTCGGCGGGCATGATGCGCCTCCTCTCAGGCAACGTGGTGGTGGGGTGCGGTTCAGGCGAGGTCCTGGTCGAAGAAGCCGTCCTCCGTCTCGGCGCCCTCGGCCGCCGCCGGGGCTGTGGCGTCGACGAGCTCGGGCGGTGGGGTGGTGGCCTGGAGCTTCTCCCGTCCGGCGGCGACGGTGCGCATGATCCGGTCGAGCACGATCTCCATTCCGGCCAGCTTCTGGTCGCAGTAGTCCTCGGCCTCGTGACGCATCCTACGGGCGTCCTCGTTGGCGTCGTCCAAGATGCGCTGGGCGACCTGGCCGGCCTGGCGCACGATCTCGGTGCGCGAGACCATGCGTTCGGCCTGGACCCGGACCTCTTCCATCAGGGACTCGGCCTCACGGGTGCGCTCGGCGAGGAATTCCTCGCGCTCACGCAACAGCCAGCGGGCCTGGCGCAGCTCGTCGGGCAGCTGCTCGAGGGCCCCGGCGAGCAGGTCGGTGACCTCGTCACGGCTGATGAGCACCGAGGCCGACAGCGGCATGGCCTTGGCCGAACCGACAACGTCGATGACCCGGCGGATGAGTCCCTCGGCGTCGAGCTTGTCGAGGTCGTCCTCGCGCCCGCTGTGCTGGTCGTCGAACAGGTCGGTCACAGGCTCTCTGGTCCAAGGTTCTCCGCCCCGGGGGTGAACTTGTCCCGCAGACGGTCGTTGACGGCTTTTGGCACGAACGCCGAGACGTCCCCGCCGTAGCGGGCCACCTCGCGCAGCAACTTGGACGCGATGAACGAGTGCGACGACGACGTCGGCAGAAAGAGCGTCTCGACCCCCGAGAGGTGCCGGTTCATCTGGGCCATCTGCATCTCGGACTCGAAGTCCGACACGGCCCGCAGCCCCTTCACGATGGCCGATGCGCCGACATCTCGTGCCACGTTGACCAGGAGCGTCGAGACCGACACGATGCGCACCGAGGGCAGGTGCGCCATCGACTCTTGGAGCATCTCCTGGCGCTCCTCCAAGTCGAAGAGCGGCTGGCTCTTTTGGGGGTTGCGCAGCGCAGCCACGATGACCTCGTCGAACAGGCGCGTGGCACGCTCGACGACCTCGAGATGGCCGTTGTGGAACGGGTCGAACGACCCGGGGATGAGGGCGACGGTCACGACGGGGCCTGCTCGCCGTGGGCGGCGGGTTCGGGCGTCGCGGGTGCGGAGTGGACCACGGTCACGATGGTACTGCCGTAGCGGCGTGATCTCGTGACCACCCAGGGGCCGCGCACCTCGACGGGGCGCCCCGATTCGAGCACGGCCACCTCCGCGTCGAGGTGACCGAGCAGCTCGTCCCACGCGTCGAAGGCATACGGCGGGTCGCAGAGCGCGAGGTCGAAGTGCGAGGCGCCCTCCAGCCACTCGGGCAGCGCGGCGCGCTTGAGCGTCACGGTTGCGTCGGCCAGGCCCACCGCTTCCAAATTGGTATGCACCGCAGAGAGCGCGCTCGGGTCGTGGTCGACGAAGGTCACCGAACGCGCACCGCGCGAGATCGCTTCGATGCCCAGGGCCCCGCTCCCGCAGAAGAGGTCGACGACATCGAGGTCGCCCACGCCCCCGAGCGAGCCGATGATGTCGAAGATGGCCTCGCGCACCCGGTCCGAGGTCGGCCGGACGGCGGGGGGAAGGGTCGCGCTGAGGCGCCTGCCCCGGCTCCGGCCGCTGATGACGCGCACAGCCCCACGGTACAAGACCCGGCAGCAAGCCCGAGGCCAGTTAGAAGGCTTCTTTCTCCGTGGGCGGTGCTTTCTCGGTGGGCGGTGCCGAGTGGCTGTTCCGGGCACGACCGGCTACTCGCCACGATCAGCTCTTGAAGAGGAACTCGGCCTCGGCCTCGTCGAGAAACAGGCGGAGTTCGTCGGCCAGCAACGGGTGGGCATCGAGGACCGGATCCTCGGCCGTCAGCTCCTCGGCCACCCGGCGCGCCTCATCGAGGAGTGCCCGGTCACGGGTCAGCGAGGCGAGCAGCAGGTCGCTACGCCCCTTCTGTCGCGCTCCCAGGATCGTGCCCTCGCCACGCAGGCGCAGGTCCACCTCGGCCAACTCGAACCCGTCGCTCGTGGTCTCGAGTGCGGACAACCGCTCCTCAGCCCCCGCCACCTCGCCGCTGCCGAGTAAGTAGCACCAGCTGGGCCAGCTCCCCCGCCCCACGCGTCCGCGCAGCTGGTGGAGCTGGGCGATGCCGAAGCGTTCGGCGTCGAGGATGACCATCACGGTGGCCTCCGGCACGTCGACGCCGACCTCGACGACGGTGGTCGCCACGAGGACCTGGGTCTCGCCGGAGCGGAAGGCGCTCATGGCCGCCTCCTTGTCGGCGGCGGGCATCTGCCCGTGGAGGAGACCGAGCCGAAGGCCGGTGAGCGGACCCTTCGCCAGGCGCTCGAACTCCTCGGTGGCCGATCGGGCCACCACCCGGTCCGAACCCTCGACCAGGGGGCACACGACGAAGGCCCGGCGACCGTCTTCGGCCTCAATACGGACCCGCTCCCAGGCGGCGGCCTCGTCAAGGGGGCCGCGCGCCCAGTGCGTCTCGATCGGGGTCCGACCCGGTGGGAGCTCATCGAGCACGGTCATATCAAGATCGCCGAACACGACCATCGCCGCCGTGCGCGGGATGGGCGTGGCGGTCATGACCAGGAGGTCGGGGTCCGCCCCTTCCTCGCCGGTCGCGCCCCGGCCCTTGTCTCGTAGCGCCGCGCGCTGTTCGACTCCGAAGCGGTGTTGCTCGTCGATGACGGCCACTCCGAGCGATGCGAAAGCGACGTCGTCGGTCAGAAGTGCATGGGTGCCGACCACGATGTCGACGTCGCCGCCGGCCAGGTCGGCGGTGAGGCGCGCCCGCTCCTTGGCGGTGGTGCGGTTGGTCAGCAGCACCGTGCGCACCGGCCGGCGGCCCTCCAGCCGTCCGGGGTCCTCGACCACGAGCGACTCGGTGAGCGCCTGGACGGCGAAGAAGTGCTGTTCGGCCAGGACCTCGGTCGGCACCATCAGTGCTCCCTGATGCCCCCCCTGGACGGCGGCGAGCAGAGCGGCGACGGCCACCACGGTCTTGCCCGAGCCCACGTCGCCCTGCAGGAGGCGGTGCATCGGGAGCGGCCCGGCCAGGTCGGCGAAGATGACCGCCAGGGCCCGGCGCTGTGCCCCGGTGAGCGCGAAGGGCAGGGCGCGAAGGAATTCGGTGACCAGGCTCGGTGGCGCGCCGGCGCCCGAGGTCACCTCGAGGGGGGAGACGCGGTGTCGGATGGCCCGGGCGTCGCGCTCGAGCACCCGCCGGCGCAGCACCAGGGCGAGCTGGAGGCGGAAGAGCTCGTCGAAGGCGAGGCGCTGCCTGGCCGGTTCGGTGACGGCCATCGACTCGGGGAGGTGGATGGCGGTGAGCGCCTCGGTGCGCCCGAGCAATTCGAGCTCGGTCCGCCACTGCTCGGGCAACGGGTCGGCGAAGCGCCCGGCGCGCTGGAGCGCCTCGGCGACCCAGACGCCGACCTCCCAGCTGTTGAGCCCCGCCTTAGCCGACGCCGGGTAGACCGGCACGACACGCAGCGTGCGCTCGCGTGCCTTCTCGCTCCCTTCGGTCCCGACCACCACGTCGACCACAGGGTTCACCATCTGGCGCGCACCGCGGTACTCGTCGAGCTTGCCGAAGAAGAGCGCCTCGGTGCCGGCGGGCAGCTGTCGCGCCCGCCACGGCTGGTTGAAGAAGACCACCTTCATCGCGCCGGTCCCGTCGTGGACGGCGAGCTCGACGATCGCCCGGCCGTTGCGCGCCCGGCGCTGGCCGACCCGTCGCACCTCGGCCAGCACCACTGCTTGCTCCCCCACCGCCAGTTCCGCCAGGTCCGCCTGGCGGCTGCGGTCGATGTAGCGGCGCGGGTACTTGGTCAGTAGGTCCAAGACGTTCGCCACGCCCCACGTGGCCAGCGCGTCGGCCTTTTTCGCGCTGAGCGATGCCAGCACGTCCACGGGGAGGTCCCGGAGCTGGCGGAGCTGGCGGCCCGGGGCCGACTCGCCCTCCTCTGCGCCCTCGCTCACTCGATCCCGAAGAGGTAGGGGTAGAGCGGCTGGCCCCCGTGGTGCTCCTCGATGGCAATCGCCGGGTGCTCCTCGTGGAGCCACTCGGTGATGCGCCGAGTGTCACCACCGGTCGAACCCTCACCCTCGATGAGCGTGATGAGCTCGTGCTCGTCGGTGACAAGCCGGTCGAGCAGGGCACACGAGGCACCGACCACCGAGTCGGCGATGGCGACGATGCCGTCGCGCGACAGCCCGATCCAGTCGCCCTCTCGCACCGGTCCGGCGTCGGTCATCGAGTCGCGCACCGCCCTCGTGACCTCCGCTGCGACCACGCGCTCGGCCGAGGCGGTCATGGCCGCGATGTTCTCGGACAACCCCGCAGCCGGGTCATAGGCCAGCAGGGCGGCGAAGCCCTCGACGATGCTGCCGGTCGGGACGACGGCCACGTCCTTCTTGCACAGTGCGTCGACCTGTTCGGCCACGGCCCGGATGTTCTTGTTGTTGGGGAGCACGACCACCATGTCCGAGTCGACCGCGTCGACGGCGTCGAGGATCTGGGCGGTCGACGGGTTCATCGACTGGCCACCGACCACCTGGTGGTGGACGCCGAGCGAGCGGAAAATGCGCCCGACACCATCTCCGGTCACGACGGCGACCACGCCGGTCGCCGGAGGGGGCCCGAGGTGGGGCGCCTCGGCCCCGGGGGCGCCTGCGCCCTCGCGCACCCAGCGCTCCTCGACGACCTGCTCGACGAGGTCGGTCACCCGGATCTCGCGTGGACGGCCGGCGTCGAGGGCCGCCTCGATGGCCGCACCGATGTCGTCGGTGTGGATGTGGCAGTTCCACAGCCCTTCACCGCCGACCACGACGATGGAGTCGCCGATGCCCGCCCAGACCTCCTTAAAGTCGGCGATCGTCTCGTCCGGGGCGTTCAGGAGGTACATGACCTCGTAGCGGAGGTCCCCCACCCCCTCCGCCGGCCCCGAGTGCACCGAGGCCGGCACGGGCAGCGATCCGACGAGCGGGGCCACGGGCAGGGGGCGTCCGTCGATCACGTGGAGCAACGCGTCGAGCAGCAGCAGGTAGCCCGTGCCCCCGGCGTCGACCACACCGGCTTGGGCCAGCACCTCGAGCATCTCGGGGGTCCGGGCCAAAGCGTCGGCAGCCGAGTGCTGCGCGCCCTCGAGGACGGCGAGCAAGGATGCGGCGTTGGTGTTGGCGACCGAGGCCCCCTCGCCTGCTGCGCGCGCCACCGTCAGGATTGTGCCCTCCACCGGGCGCACCACGGCCTTTTGGGCCAGGTCGCTGGCGCTCACCAGCGCCTCGGTCACGTCAGTGGGCCCGGCGGCTTCCAAGGCAGCAAACCGCTCGGCGATGCCGCGCAACAGCTGGGAGAGGATGACCCCCGAGTTGCCCCTCGCCCCCATGAGGGAGCCGTGGCCGATCGCCTTGCACACCCCGGCCATGTCCGAGCCCGCATCCACGGACTCGAGCTCGTTGGCCACGGCGTCCAAGGTGAGCGCCATGTTGGTCCCGGTGTCCCCGTCGGGGACCGGATAGACGTTGAGGCGGTTGATAACCTGCTGATGGCTCTTCAGGGCATCACGAAATGCGAGCATCGACGCCCGGACGTCGTCGGCAACCAGCGTCTCTCTGGGCGTCATGTCTGAGGATGCTAACCTTTTGCCTGTTCGCCGTGGCTCCCCTCCCGTCGAAGACGGTTGAGCCGGCAGGCCACTTGCAAGGAGGAAAACCCGATTATGGCAGCGGTATGCGATCTCTGCGGCAAGAAGCCGTCCTTCGGCATGAGCCTCTCCCACTCCCACCGCCGTAACAAGCGCCGTTGGGACCCGAACATCCAGCGCGTGCGCGCCCTCGTCGACGGCGCTCCTCGCCGCATCCACGTCTGCACCTCATGCATCCGGGCCGGCAAGGTGCAGAAGCCACCGGTGCGCGTCCACCCCGCCAGCTGACCGGCGCGGCAGCCGACACCTCTCGGCGCGCCCATCGTTCTGGCTCCGTTCAACCTCTCGCCTGACGGCTTTGCCGCGCCACACCTCTCGGTGCGCCGCGGGTTCAACCCAGCGAGACGATCACCGAGATGGTCGAGCCCGGGGGCAGCGAGGTCCCCGCTGCGGGGTTGGTGCCGATGACCACGTTGATCGGGACCGTGCCCGACGTCCGGTAGCTCTCGGTCGACTGGAAGCCCGCCGCCGTGAGTGCAGTCTGCGCCTGGGCGTAGGTGTCACCAGCCACCGAGGGGATCGGCTGGGGCACGCCCGGGAACTGGTTGTAGACCGCGGTGTCGGTGCAAGCCAACGTCCCCATCTGCTGGTCGGTGATCGGCGGCCACAGCGCATAGGTCGAGCTGTTGGTGCACGAGATCCCCTGGACAACGTCGGTCGAGGTGATGTTCCAGTACGGCGCGTTGGACTGGGTCCCGGTCTTCAGGTACGCCGGTGGGCCGAGGAAGCCGAAGCGGTTGTCCCAGGTGGACACGGCGTTGTAGCCGGACGACAGTGTGCCGTTGCCCGTGAAGTAACCGAACAGCTCGAAGAAGTTCTCCGCCGTCGCCCCGAACTGGTTGATCGAGTAGTTGATGGTCTTGGACGAGTTCCCGTAGTTGTTCACGATGAAGGAATGCTGGAGGGCCAGGATGGCCGCTTCGACATCGACGTCGGAGAGGTAGCACCCGGCGTCGGCGAGGGCGCCTGCGTCCATTGCCGGATCCCCATGCAACCCGTCGCACAAGGTCGTGTTATTGGGGTCGTTCACCTCGACGAACTGGTTGGCGATCAGTCCCAGCACTGACGTGCTGCCGAGAGTGGTCGAGGTCGGGAATTCCAGCTCACGGGGGTCGGGGTTGTCCGGCGTGCTCGGGTTCTGTAGTGCCACCGCCACATGGGTCGGGGCTACGCAGGTCGGCGTGTTGACGCCGAGGCGGGTGTTGGGATCGAGGCAGTAGGTGAGGTCGCCGTCGGCAATCACGTTGTTGTTGGCGGCGAGCGTCAGGTGGCCGTAGAGCTGGCCCTGGACGATGATGTCACCCCGGCAACCCTCGGTGGCATTGTCGCCGGAGGCAGCGTAGAGGTTGTTTTGGACCTCTTGCTCGCCGGTGACCGGTGGGGACGAGTACTTCGCCCCTGAGCAGCCATTGGATCCGGTGATGGGGGCGTCTTCGACGTAGATCACCCCGTTGGCCGGGAAGGGCAGTTGCGTATTGGCGCCGATCGGCATGCACTGGTTGGGGTTCGACGGGAGAATGTCGGGGTCGTTCGCGTTGGTCGCCGCCCCGGCTGTCCCGTACTGCGCGGATGGTGTCGGCATCAGCGCCGCCTGGTCGACCGTGTAGTACGTGCCGTGCAGGGTGATGAAGACCGGTCCGCTGTAGACACACCCGTCCTGTTTGGCCGTCGACAACAACGCCACGTTGGTTGTGGGCAACGGCTCGTAGGGCGAGTTGACGGTACTGCCCGCCGGCACGTTGGGGAACCCGGCGTTCGCGCCGATCTGGTTTGCGCAGTTGCCGGGCGCCCCCTTGGTGGCCGGCCACTGGGACCCGGTCGTCGACAGCGGGTTCACGAAGAAGCAGTTGGGGTCAGCGGTCACCACCTTGCCGGTGAACACCGGTGTGCCGTCGGTGAAGACGGCGTCGTCGGAGAAGATCGGGCCGTTGATCTGGTTGCCGGTCGTGAAGAAGTTGGCGTTGCCGGTGGTACAGCCGCTGCTCGGGATCAGTTCCTCGTTGGTCTGCGTGGTCGGCTGTGTCGGCGCGGTGAAGCTCAGGAAGGGAGCGGTGCCGCTCAGAGTCTCGCCCGCCGCCCAGTCCCAGTCGAAATGTGCGCAGGAGTAGTCCGAAGCCCCCCCAGCGGCCGGGTCGACCTCGGAGAACTGGCTCCAGTACAGGTTCAAGACGAACTGGTTGGAGGCCTGGAAGTGCACGGTCGTGTACTGGTAGTGCATGTTGCCCGGATAGCCCGACGCACCGTAGAACTGGACCGCCACGGTCCCCGCCGGCGTCGTGCACGGTATCGATTGGGACGTCGTGCCTTGGTAACAGGGATTCCCCACCATGAAGTACTCGGGGACGTTGCCCGTCTCCCAGGTGCCCGGCACCCAACGCCACGTCTGGAACGGCGGCGCGTTCGCACAGACTGCCAGCTCTTGCGCCGAGGTCGGCGACGGGTTGGGCGACGGGTTCGACGAGCCCGCGGTGTTCGTGCTGTTGCAGCTCAGGTAGTCGAAGTTCGAGTTGAGGTTGTAGTCGAAGTCGGTGATGCCGGCCTCGAGGGCGCGGTACGCATAGTGGGTGAGCAGTGAGGTGGTATTGATCTGTTGGCTCTCGATGGTGGCGTTGGCGAGGACCACGGAACCCACCACCATGATGAGGATCACCCCAAGCACCATCACGAGCGCGGCGATGCCCCGCTCGTCGGCTCGGCGGTGGGCCCGCCACCGCTTCTTGGCGTCGGTCATTCGCTTACCCCACTGTCGCTTGGTACTGGGAGGAGACGGTCGAGAGCAGGTATGTGGTGTTCTGCCGCGAGGCGATGCTGGCGGGCTGTTTGACCACGACGTTCATGGTGACCGCACCGATCTGGTCCAGCTGGGCGGAGAACGGCGTCGGGTACGTCTGCTTGAGCCAGCACCAGACCGGATTCGAGCTGCTGACCGGATTGGACGTCCAGAAGGTGAAGCTGCCGACCGTGCCAGTGAATGTCGGTGCGAACGGCGACGTCGAAGCGAATGTCGGCGGCGTGGGCGCCCAGGTGAAGGTCTGGTTCGTCCACGTGTTGGTCGAGCACGCCGTGGCGTAGGAGGGCGCCGAGCTCGGTGGCTCGGAGATCGGCAGGTACGCAAGCGTGAGCCCGCCGGCGGTCGGCACGTTCGGGACCGACGCCAGCGTGCGCGTCGCCGCGGAGTTCCAGGTGCACGTCAGCGTCGCTCCCGGGTTGGCCGTGATGTTCGCCGTGGTCGGGCACGTCCCGGCGCTTGCCGGCGTCACGGTGAGGGTGAGGGTGGAGTAGAGGCCGACGCCCGAGAGCTGGATGTTCACCTGCGAGGGGCCGTTGGGGTCGCCCACGTTGGCGGTGAACTTGATCTGGGTGGCGGTGGCGATCTGGAAGGGCGGCAGGCCGGGCCCGGGCTCGACCGCGGCGCGGAAGTAGCGCGGGAAGTTGTCCGTCACCGGGAGGATGGAATCGGCCGCAAGATAGGTGGTCGTCGTCTGGATGGAGAGTTGGGTGAACGTGGAGACGGCGAGCAGCACCATGGTCATGAGCAGGGCGAAGATGGCGATGGCGACAGAGAGCTCAATCAGCGTGAAGCCCTCGTCGTCACGGCTGACTGCCACGTGGCGACCATGCTGCGTAGAGTCCAAGGACACGCGGCCCATCAGTTCTTCACCGAAGAGGGAGTGAGGGTGCCGAGCTGGCTCGCGGTCACCGTGCCGGTGCCGCCGAGCGGGGTCGTCACGGCATACGTGCCCGGCGGTACAGCGAGCACGGCGATCCCGTCGGTGTTGGTGGTCACCGTCTGGGCGGCGTCACCCGTACACGAGTTCCTCGTGGCGGTGACCACTACGCCGGGCATCGGGGCCCTGTTGGTCGGACTCACGATCTGGACATCGAGGAGGCCGAGTCCGGGGCCGACCGTCACGGTGCCGCCCGGGGTCATGGCGACCGGTGTCAGCCAGCCGTTGTTCGCACTGTTCGAGCAGGACGTGACGCCCATGTTGGCGGCCGCCTGGGCGTCGGGGTAGTTGTCGGCCCAGAACAGGTAGCCGGTCTCGCTCGGGTAAAAGACCTTGGGGCTCGACGGGAGGAGCTGGACGGTCGGGGTCTGGCTCGCCGGGAACACGTCGATGTTGGCCAGCGTGCCCGCCGCGCTGTGCAGGCTCGCCGAGAAGAGGTCGGGCGTCCAGGTGCCGGCGGCGTCGGTGATGATCTCGGGCGCGCCGCTCGCCGCGGTGCCGGCGATGTAGCAGGTGGTCGACGAGGTGCACGAGAGGCCCGACATGTAGGTCGGGGCCGCCACGGCGTTGGGGAGCACGATCGACCACGCCGACGAGGCGTACTCGATGACGGTGCCGCTCGTCGAGGCGTTGGCTGTCGCGTAGCAATGGGCGGCATCGGGGCAGGTGAGGCTGCTGACCGTGGCAATGCCCGAAGGGAAGGCAGCGAGCGTCGTCCAGGCCCCCGTGGCGAAGCTGAGCGACACAGGGTTCCCCGCATGGGTGCCGAGGGCGAAGCAGGTCGAGGCAACACAGGTCATCTGGCCGACCGAGTCGCCCGACGCGAGCCCGGTGATCGGGGAAGCCGTGCTCCAGGCGCCGCCGTCAGCGTAAGTGAGGTACACCGGCGGATGACCCAAGAGCCCTGCCCCCACCACCAGGCAGGTGCTCGATGTGCAGGCGATGCCGGTCGCCGAGTTCACCTTCGTCGGGTCGAACTGCGTCGGGGCGGCCCAGGTCGACGAGGCGATCGTGTAGATGAAGCTCGCGTTCGTCCCGGCCGTCGTGGTGCCGATCGCGACGCATGTCAAGGTGGAGCAGGCAATGGAGGTGATGCTCTGTGCCTGGGGCAGCACCGTCACCGGGCTCCATGTCGATGTGGCGACCGTGTAGGTCATGTAGACGGGTTCACCGTTGTTGTCGACGCCGCTCACCACACAGGCAGCCGCGTTGCACACGATGTTCGTCAGCGATTGGACGTTGGCGCCGCTGAACGCCGAGCCCACCGCACCGGTGAGGTTCGTCTGCACGAGCGATGCAGTGTCCGCCACCGGGTTGTAGGTAGCGATGTCGGGCCCCGTGGTGCCCTCCCCCACCGCGAAGCAATTGGTGGCCGTCGTGCACGCCTCGGCATCGAAGCGGACCGCCCCGGGCGAGCCGGTGACCGTGACCTGCTGCCAGTTGGTCCCCGAACCGGTGAAAAGGGTGGCGCCGCCGGTGGACTCGCCTCCCGTGGCACACGCGGTGGCGCCCGGGCCACACGTCACGCCGTCTTCGACGGTGGTGACCGCCGGTGCGGTGTTGTTGGTCACCGTGTCGCCCTCATCGAAGTACAGGCCGTTCAGGTCGACGGTCGTCTGCTGGGCGTTGATGATCTCGGACGCGGTGGCCGTCGACTGCAGGGGATAGCCGGCGAAGGGCGTCGAGTAACCCGAGGGGGTGCTGAGCGACACCGAGTAGGTGCCGGCGGGGAGTTCGACGAAGACACAGCCGTCGGTGGTCGGGTAGACGGTCTCGTACCCGGGGGCAGCCAGCGCGCTGCTGGTCAGGAGCACGGGGATCGCACTCACCCGCTGCGAGTACGAGCGGGAGAACTGGTCGGCGGCGCCGTTGCCGTAGATGGGCAGTGCGAGGAATCCCTGGGTGGGGTCGATGACCTGGTTGATCGGGTCGAACTGGGTCGAGTCCGAGACTTTGCTGGTGCCGTTGTTCCAGGTCACGACCACCCTGGCCACGAGCACCTGCGGCTGGCTCCCGGTGATGCACAAGCTGGTGCCCGAGGTGTCGGCCCAGTTCAGCTCGGTGGTGACCCCGTAGTTGATGCCGCCGACCGTGCTCGTCAGCTGCGTCTGGGGGCCGAGACCGATGTTCGTCGCCGGTTGGTTCGCCAGCTGCTCGACCCACGACTCGGCGACCTGGTGGGCAGCGGTGGTCTCGCTCTGGGTTGCAGCCTGGCCGACGATGGTGTCCATCAGGTAGCCCATCGGGATCAGCACGATCATGAGCATGATCGCGGCAATGGTCACCTCGATGAGCGTGAAGCCCGATCCGGCGTCAGTTCGCGCGTGGTCGATGTGGCGGGCACGGGCCCGCCTGCTCCATGTGCTCGAGGCTTTCGGCCCTGGGCGGAACTTCATCAATTACGCTGCCAATCCCCCGTCAGGCGATTCGGGCCTATCGACATTGCCCGGTCGCGGTACCAACGGAAATAGCCCCCTTGCCTATCGCCGGGTTGCGGCGATCGGCCACGAGGGCCTTGCTGTGCCCTTTTAGCGGGGGAGACGGACGCTGAATGAACTGACCCCCGAAATGACTTTTTCCTTCCAGGCGCGCGAAATTAGCACGTGCAGATAGTAAATGACCCATCGAGTTACCTCTAGGTCAGGTCACGGGTTTTCCGCAGCGCTCAGCCGATCTCGTGCTGGTAGCCACGCCCTTCGAAACGGGCCCCATCGAGGAGGCGTTCAAGCGGGTCATTTGTACACAAACCGAGCGGAACCGGCGGCCGCAGCCCGGCGCTTTTGAAGGCCGTTAGGAGCGCTTCGGGGTGAGCCGTCACAATCAGCAACTCGAAATCCTCGCCGCCCGACAGCGCCTCTTCAACGGTGGCTTCAGGATCGACCGGCACCGATTCAATGACGATACCCACACCGGAGGAACGCCCCATTCGGTCAAGGTCGAGCAGCAGCCCGTCGGAGATGTCCATGAGCGCCGAGGCGCCGGCACGCCGTGCCGCGAGCCCCTCTTCGACACGCGCCCTCGGCCGCCGGTGCGCCTCGATCGCCGCCGCACTCGGCCCCTCGGCGAGTTCCCCGGCGCGCAAATAGCGGAGCCCCGCCGCCGAGGACCCGAGGGGACCGGTGACGAAGATGCGCTCACCGGCGCGCGACCCCGAACGGGTCAGGGCCTCGGCGGGGTTGTCTTCCAGCGTGCCGAGCACGGTGATGCTCGCCATGGCCACCGCCGAGCGCGAAAGGTCACCACCCACAACGATGCAGCCCCACACCCCGGCCGCCGCCGCCACGCCGGCGCACAGCCCGTCGAGGTCGGTGTCGGGTGCCACGCACAGGCTGGAAAGCAGGTGTGTCGGCCGGGCACCCATGGCAGCGATGTCACTGACGGTGGCGGCGACCGCTCGCCAGCCGAGGTCCTCCTCGGTGAGCAGTGCCAGGTCGGCATGCACGCCGGCGACCGCAATGTCGGTTGCGACCACCAACCGAGGGTCGGCGATGCGAATGACGGCGGCGTCGTCCCCGAACCACAGCTCGCCCGGCGGTGCGGGACCGAATTGCGCCGCCAGCGAAACCCCGATTCGCTCGAGGGCGGCGTCCTCGGCGCCACGAGTTGGGCCGTTGTACCCGGGTCCTGGTTTTGGCGTCCGCACTCACCTTGCCTAGCATTGAGGGTGCCGGCATCGCGTCGGCGCTACGCACCGCTTGCGTGTTGCAGGAGGAACAGAACTTAAATGCCCCCTACCACGAACAAGAAGCTGCTCGCCTGGGTCGATGAGGTGGCAGCGCTGACCACTCCGGACAAGGTCGTCTGGTGTGACGGTTCGGCCGACGAATATGACCGGCTCTGCCAGTTGCTCGTCGACCATGGCACATTCACGAAGCTCGCCGACGCCAAGCGCCCGAACAGCTACTGGGCGCGCTCGGACCCGGGCGACGTCGCTCGAGTCGAGGACCGCACCTTCATCTGCTCACAGAAGGAGATCGACGCCGGCCCGACTAACAACTGGCGCGACCCGGCCGAAATGCGAGAGCTGCTCAACGGGCTCATGGCCGGCTGCATGAAGGGCCGCACCATGTACGTGGTCCCCTTCTCGATGGGCCCCCTTGGCTCGGAGATCGCCCACATCGGCGTCGAGATCACCGACTCGGCGTACGTGGCGGTCTCGATGCGGATCATGACCCGGATGGGCAACGCGGTCTTGGACGTGCTGGGCGACGGCGACTTCGTCCCCGCCCTCCACTCGGTCGGCGCACCGCTCGGGCCGGGCCAAAAAGACGTGGCATGGCCGTGCAACTCGGAGAACAAGTACATTGTCCACTTCCCCGAGACGCGTGAGATCGTTTCCTACGGCTCGGGCTACGGCGGCAACGCCCTCCTCGGTAAGAAGTGCTTCGCCTTGCGCATCGCCTCGGTCATGGCCCGCGACGACGACTGGCTGGCCGAGCACATGATGATCCTGAAGCTGACCTCACCCGCCGGTGAGACCCGCTACGTGACCGGTGCCTTCCCCTCCGCCTGCGGGAAGACGAACCTGGCCATGCTGGTCCCGACCCTGCCCGACTGGAAGGTCGAGACGGTCGGCGACGACATCTGCTGGATGAAGTTCGGGGCCGACGGCCGCCTCTACGCCATCAACCCCGAGGCGGGATTCTTCGGCGTGGCCCCGGGCACCAACATGCAGACCAATCCGAACGCCATGTACAGCGTCGACGCCAACTCGATCTTCACCAACACCGCCCTCACCGACGACGGCGATGTCTGGTGGGAGGGCATGACCGAGGACCCGCCGGCGCACCTCACCGACTGGCGAGGCGAGGACTGGACCCCCGAGAAGGGGACGCCTGCCGCCCACCCGAACGCCCGCTTCACCGCACCAGCCTCGCAGGACCCGGCGATCGCGCCAGAGTGGGAGGATCCCGCCGGCGTGCCGATCTCGGCCATCCTCTTCGGCGGTCGCCGTGCCTCGGTGGTGCCGCTGGTCTTCCAGTCGTTCAACTGGGACCACGGGGTGTTTCTCGGCTCGATCATGTCCTCGGAGACCACCGCAGCCGCCGTTGGCGCAGTGGGGAACCTCCGACGTGACCCCTTCGCCATGCTGCCTTTCTGCGGCTACAACATGGCCGACTACTTCGGCCACTGGCTCCACATGGGCGGGCTCGCCGACCCCGAGAAGCTGCCCAAGATCTTCTACGTCAACTGGTTCCGCAAGGACGCCGACGGGCGCTGGCTGTGGCCGGGCTTCGGCGACAACTCGAGGGTCCTCGAGTGGGTCTTCGAGCGCGCAGGCGGCACCGGCGAGGCCGTCGAGACGCCCATCGGCTACGTGCCCGCACCCGGAGCGCTCGACATCGAGGGCCTCGACATCTCGAAGGAGGACCTCGAAGAGCTCCTCGCCGTGAACCCCGAGGAGTGGAAGGCCGAGGTCCCCTTGATCCGTGCCCACTTCGCCCAGTTCGGCGACCGCCTTCCCCCCAAGCTCGCCGAGATCCTGGACCAGCTCGACGCAAGCCTCAGCTAGATCCGAGCTCGCTACGCCGGCTCCGGGCGCTCCTGGTTCCCCGGGAGCGCCCGCTGGCGCAGCGCTCGGCGGCTTGTCAGGTAGAACACGCCGCCGACCGCGGCAATCACGGCGATGAAGACGTCGCCATCGGCCAGCGGGAACACGATGATGACCGGGATCAACGCCCCCACCACCCAGACCAGCTGTTGGCGCGTGGCAAAGCGCGCGAATGCCCGACCTTGCGCGGCGGGGGCCACGTAGCGCTGGGTCAGCGCATCGAAGGACGGCTGGCCGAGGGCCCCCGAGATGCCGATGATCAGCGCCAAGAAGACCTGGGCGAGGAGCGTGTGCCAGGCGGCGGCGATGAGCGCGGCGAGGCTCACGAGCCAGATGGCCCCGAGGAGGAGCTGTTGCTCGCTCAGCCGCTGTCGAAGGCGCGGCACGAGCGTGAGCCCGATCAGCGCGCCGATGCCGCTCGCGCCGAGGGCGAGCCCGTACCACCAGAGTGCGGCGTGCTCTCTTCGCAGACCGAAGGCGAGCAGGAAGATGAAGAAGCCGGCGACGCCGCGCAACAGGGCATTGGCCGAGAGCCCGAAGAGCACTTCGGGATGGGCGATGGGCTGGAGACGGGCGAGGTCCCGATCGACCGTTCCCGATCCGTCGCCCCGCCGGGCCGACACCTTCGGCGGCGGAACGCCGCCAAGGGCTGTCGTGGCCTCCCGATGGCGGCCGCGCAGCACCGGCAGGCGCATTCCGGCGATCGCCCCTCCGACGAAGACGCACGCCGCGAAGAGCAGCACCCCGGGCGCACCGGCGAGCTTGAGGATCGCGATCCCCGGCACAGACGCCACGAAGCCCGCCAGCGTCCCGAGCAGCGTCAGGCGGGCATTCAACCCCGCGTAGCCGAGCTGTGCGGAGAAGCCCTTCGTGCTGTTGGTCATGCCCGCTGCCGGACGAGTCCCCTCGGTCGCGGCTTCGGCGACCATCTCGGGGACCAGCGCCCCGCGCGTGACCAGGTAGACCTTCGAGAGCACGAGGATCAAGAAGGCCTCGGGGAACAGGAGCAGGCTGTGGATGTCTCGTGCCATGAACGGGCACAGGACGGCGCGGCCCGTCGCCGACAGCACCACCATTGCGCGCCGGGCGCCCCGGCTGCGGTCGATGAGCGGACCGAGCAGCGGTGAGACGACGGCGAAGGGCGCCAGGGTGAGCAGGAGATACAAGAGGACCTTGCTCTTGGCCTCGGTCGGCGAGATGGAAAAGAACAGCGAACCGGCGAGCGAGATGGTGACCAGGGTGTCGCCCGCCAGCATGAGGACCTGGACCAACGCGAGGCGCCCGAACGGTTCGCGCTGATCGAACAGGTCCGTGAGCGCCTGACGGGCAAGGGCGCGGAACTGTTCCACACGGTCGCCAACAGCCACCTTCCCAATGTAGGGGTCAGAGCGATGCGGCCTCGTCCACCCCCTCGTGTGCCGATGTGGGGTCCTCTCGTGGAAGGACTCCTGGTGGGGCCGGTGGGGATCGAACCCACGACCGAGGGATTATGAGTCCCCTGCTCTGACCACTGAGCTACGGCCCCGCGAAATGGACCCACAGTCTGGCCGACGCGTCACCCATCCCCGTCCTGCCGTCGCCCCAGCCCCCCGACGCCTCGTCCTACCCACCGAGCGCGTGGTGGAGGAAGGTCGTGAAGGCCGCGTCGGTCACCGTGGGCGAAGGCCGCTCATCGGGATTCCCGAGTCCGTGAGGTCCGTGATCGACGAGCACGAGATCGACCTCGTCACCCAGGGCTCTCGCCGAGCCTTCGTCAAGGTCTCGTACCGCTAACCGCAGGGGCACCTCGCGGTGATGCCCGCTGAACTGAGTGGCACCTGGGGGTTCGGTAAGGCTCTGGGGAAAATCGGCCCTCGGGCATCGGGGTACCGTCACCGACTGCTGGCTCGTGCGGCGACCCGTGCTGGCCGTAAGATGGCCACAGTTCTCTTTGGGAAGTCTGTTTACAAGGAGAACCACGAGAACGAAACCGGAACAGTGGCGAGGGGAGGTCAGCGATGGTGAGCGATCCAGTGCCGTGGCTGCGTAGTGTGCGTCGTTCCCATGAGCGGCTCGCCGCCCAGGTCGGCGAGCTACCCGTTTCCGCGTACAGCGACCCGTCCTATGACGACGAGTGGAGCATCGCCCAGGTGCTCTCCCACCTGGGAAGCCAGGCAGAGATCTTCTCCCTCTTCGTCGAAGCAGGGCTTGAGGGAACCGAGGCCCCGTCCCAGTCCGCCTTCGGTCCGATCTGGGACAGATGGAACAACAAGACTGCAGCGGAGCAGGTGGCCGACAGCATCGCGGCCAACGAGGCGCTCCTCGCCCGGCTGGAGGGCCTCGACAGCGAGCAGCTCACAGCCTTCCGGCTGGAGATGTTCGGGATGGACCTCGACATCACCGGCCTACTTCGGATGCGGCTCTCCGAGCATGCCGTCCACAGCTGGGACGTTGCCGTGACAATCGATCCGAGCGCCGAGGTCACCGCCGACGCAGTCGAGCTCCTGATCGACGGGCTCCCCGACCTCGCAGCACGAGCCGGCAAGCCAACCGACGGCATCGAGCCGATCGCCGTTTCGACGACGACGCCCGAACGCCACTTCCTGCTGGTGCCCGAAGGTGTGCGACTCGAACCGGCGAGCGACGGGGCCACCCACTCGGTGGAACTGCCCGCCGAGGCGTTTCTCCGACTCCTCTACGGGCGCCTCGACGAGTCACACCCCGCCCACGGCGACGTCCACACCTCAGGCGTCACCGTCGACGAACTTCGGTCGCTGTTCCCCGGGTTTTGAGCCCGGGCTCAGTGCGGAGAACACGACCGCGCACGCGCAACGGTCGTGAGGGGATCCACCCCGGTGCTGCCTTACTCGCCTCAAGCTGGGCGCGAGCTGCCCTGTGAGTGCAATGGAGATCGGCGTCTACAGCTTCGGCAACGTCCGCCGGCGCGACGACGGGTCACTCGGCTCGACAGCGGAGGCCATTTCGGACCTCCTCCAAGTCATCTCTTTCGCCGACGACGTGGGACTCGACTACTTCGGAGTGGGCGAACACCACACCACGACGATGCCGGTGTCGTCACCGAGCACCGTGCTCGCCGCAGCCGGCGCGCTGACGAAGCAGATCCGCCTGGGTAGCACGGTCACCGTTCTCGGCACCGACGACCCGGTGCGGGTGTACCAGCAGCACGCAACGGCCTGGGCGCTCTCGGGTGGCCGCGTCGACATCACCGCCGGGCGCGGCTCATCGACCGACTCGTTCCCGTTGTTCGGCTACCGCCTCGAGGACTACGACCGTCTCTACGCCGAGAAGCTGGACCTGCTCCTCGCCATCAACGCCAACGAGCGGGTGACCTGGCAGGGCACCGTGCGCTCGCCGCTGCGCGAGGCGCTCGTCGTGCCGAGGGTCGAGGGCGGACTCAAAATCTGGCTCGGGACCGGCGGGAACCCAGGGTCGTCAGTGCGGGCCGGGATGCTGGGTCTGCCGATCGCCTACGGCATCCTCGGGGGAACGCCCGAGCACTGGGTTGCCCAGGCTGAGCTCTACCGAGAAGCCGCAGCGCGTGCGGGCCACGATCCTGAGTGCCTCGACGTCGCGGTGGCCTCGCACGGCTTCGTCGCGAGCTCGGGAGCCGATGCCAAAGAGCGGTTCTACGGCTATGAGCGCGCCGCCTTCGAGGTGTACGCGAAGGAGCACGGTGGGGCCATGCGGGGTCGCGACCGCGCATCATTCGAGGCGGACGCCTCCCCCGGCGGCATGATCTTCGCCGGGAGCCCCAACGAGATCGCCGACCGGCTCATCGCGTTGCACCACCAGCTCGGGCACAGCCGCCATATCTTGCAGATGGACCTCGGCCACATCACGATGCGCGAGCTGCTCCAAGCAGTCGAGCTGCTCGGGACCGAGGTCGCCCCGCAGGTGCGCCGCGAGCTTGACCGCTGAACGTCCCCGCCCCGCATTGCCCTCGTCGCGGGCGGTAACCACTAGCAGATCCTCGGCAGCGGGTCGCCCACCAGCATGTCGACGATGCGGGTGCCCCCGAAGGCGGTGACGAGCACGACGATCCCTGGGGGATCGAGCCGGATTTCCCCGATGCGCACCGCCTCTCGTCCGAGCGGGTGCTCACGCAGGGCAGCAAGCGCGCCAGCAGCCTCGGCGGGCGCAACGACGGCGACGAACTTTCCCTCGTTCGCCACGTAGAGCGGGTCGATCCCGAGCAGCTCGCAGGCTGCCCCGACCGGCGGGCGCACCGGCAGACGGGCCTCCTCCAGCACGACCGTCACCTCGGCAGCCCGGGCCAGCTCGTTGCAGACCGTACCCACGCCGCCACGGGTGGCGTCGCGCAGCACCCGGTGGAGGGCGCGGCGTGGAGCAGCACTTCCATGAGGCCGTCGAGGGCGGCGGTGTCCGACGAGATGTCCGCCTCCATCGCCAGGTCACCCCGGGCCGGCATGACCGCCATGCCGTGGTCGCCAATCATCCCCGAACAGAGCACGACGTCGCCTTTGCGCCTTGTCCGCCGACAGCTCCCGGCCGGCCGGCACCATCCCCACCCCCGAGGTGGCCACGTACATCCCGTCGCAGGCGCCGTGGTCGACGACCCCCGAGACGTCCACTCGGGCCAGGTGCTCGTGGCGCTCATGGAACGAGACGAGCCGTCCGGGGATTCCAAGGCACATGTTGCTCCCTCGCTACGCCCTGTACTCGATGGACTCGAGCACGAGCTCGTCGCCGCCGACGAGCGCCACATCCACGGCGCCACAGGTGGGGCAGGCCATCGGCACGTCGTCGGACTCGATGCTCGCCCCGCACGCCCGGCAGCGGGCGAGCACCGGCAGCAGCACCAGCTCGGCCCCCGCGTCCTCGGCCACCGTCCCGAGCGCCGCCACCTGGAAGGACTGCTCGAAGTCCTCGGGGTGCACGTGGTGCAGCCAGCCGACGCGCACGGTCACCCGCGCCACCGGCCGCTCGCCAGCCCGCTGCTCGACTGCTTCTACGATCGACGTGCACAACCCGAGCTCGTGCATCTCAGCTCACCTTCTCGGCAATGATCTCGACCCGGACGTCGACTTCGGGCTCGACCTTCAAGATCAGGACCCGGGGCGGCTCCATGCCGAACTCGCGGATGTCAAAGCGCGACTTCCCGCTGAGCGAGATGGTCGAGTCGTCGACGGCGCGGATCTCCATGAGGTCTTCGTGCGGACGGGTGACCCCCTTGAGGGTGATCTCACCGCTCACCTTGTAGGAGCCCGGCGCACCGGCAGGCTCCATCTGCTCGAGGACGCCCTTGATCGTCGGGTAGCGACGCGAGTCCAGCCGCTTTTGGAGCTCGCGGTCCTCCATTCGGTTGCCCGACGCCAGCTTGCTCACGGCGAACGAGAGCTGCCCGGTCGGCTTGACCGCCAGGTCCACGGCCCCGTCGCCATCGAGCTCGAGCTCGACGAAGCCCTCCAGACCGTCGGTGCTCGAATGGATCGGGTGCACGCTCGACCGGGCGTCGATGTACACCTGGCTGCGCTCGGGGAGGATGCGGTAGTGCGACAACGGGTTACCTCCTGTCCGCGACCGGACGACCCCGTGAAGGCCGCGCCAGCCGTGCCGGCACCGCGTCGGTGTGGGGGATCGTCGGACCCATCACGTTTGGCGGATCTTGAGTGGCGCACTCACGCAACTCGGCTGGGCGCGCACATGCATGGTGCGGACCGCGGCGTCGGGTCGCACGATGCGATAGCGGGCCTCGAGGGGCCGGCCGGACGCGACCGACTCGTCCATGGCCATGAGCACCGACCGCCGGTCGTCGACATGGATGAGGCCGACATGGGACTCCAAGGTGCCGTCGAAGTCGAGCGGGTCGACGCCGTGGATCCGGTGGAACTCGGCACTCCACTGCACGGCCCCGGTTCGAAGGTCCCACATCCAGCTCCCCACGTGTGCCAGCGTCTCACCCTCTTCGAGCCGGTCCTCCATCTGGGCGAGGGTGGCCTGGGTGAGCCGCTGCTCGGTGACATCGCGTGCGACGACGACGACGCCAGTCACTCCGCCGCCCGGGCCCTCCATGGGGCAGAACGAGAACGAGACGGGGACGGGCAGTCCGTCGAGTCGGAGCACCTCGAGCTCGAGGTGCTCGATCCGGTCCCCGGCGAGCACAGCGGCGAGCACCGAGCTCACCTCTGCTTGCAGGTGCTCGGGGCACAAGATGTCGAGGGTCCGGAACACCACGTCGTCCGACGGCCACCCGAGCAGGCGCTCGGCGGTCGCGCCCCAGGTCGTGACCCTGCCTTCGGTGTCGCACAAGAAGATGGCGTCGTCGGACAGCTCGACCACCGCCCGAAGAACATCGGCGGGTTCGGGCTCGAGGTCCGTCCCCGGCTGCTGGGGCCCCACTGCACCCATCCTGCAGTCCTCGCTCACCGGCGGGCTCGACGATCCCCCACGCCCCGCCTTCTTGCAGCGTACGCGTGCCGGCGCGCACGTGTCGGGCCCGTGCCGGGAGTCTGTGCCCCTCGCTCGGCCGGTGCGGAGACGGGCGGGCTCGAGCCAGCGAACGGTCAGCCGACGGGCGTCAGCTTCTCCTGGGTGATGTCCAAGATGCCTGTCTCCGATGCCGTGTTCGGCACCACGATCGAGAAATTCTGGACGCCGGTCAGGTTGACCGAGATGTTGACGCCGGTGGGACCGACGACGACCTGGTTGACGTTGTTGCCGTTGGCCGAGAAGGCCAAGGGCGTGCTGCCGCTCGTGAAGGCCAGCGGCAGGGAGCCCGTGGTCGTGATATCGGGCAGCGGGAACGAGGTCCAGCTGGCGTAGGCACCGCTCAGATGCCATGTGAAGGTCGTCGTGCAGGGGCCCGCACTCAGCTTCATCCCGGCGGTGAACTTACGGTTGCCCTGCGTGGTGAGCGGCGTGGTGGGCGTCGCTGCGGTGTACGTCGCGCCCGCGCACGCCGCGGTGACCGCAGGTGCGCCGAGTGCCTGCAGCGACGTGGCCGCCGCCGGCTCCGGCGCCGTCGTGGTGGTGGTGGTCGTGGTGGGCGCGGCGGTCGTGGTGGTGGTCGTGCGGGCCGTGGTCGTCGTCGTGGTGGGCGAGGAGTTCGACGAGCACGAGGCGAGCACGATGGCCGCAGCACCGAGGGCCCCGATACCAAGCCACCGGCGCGATCGAGGGGATGTCGCTCGGGTCATCTGTGTCCTTCCGCCTGGCCCCACCCGGCGGTGGCGCTCGAACGCCCCGCAACGTAACAATTGCGTGACTCTTCCGCAATGATGGCCGGGCGGCCGGGGTCCGGGCGAGCCGCCCGCTCGATGGCCCGCCACGGGCGCATCGGGTGACCGGGGCCCAGTACCTACGCTGCCGACTCTGCCGGCGAGGCGGGGCCGGCGGGTTGGGGCTCGGGGGTGTCGAGCTTCTGGCCTGCGACCAGTTTGGCGCTCATCTTGATGGCCTTCACTGCGCTTGTCGCCCCCGCTTGGAGCGTGATGCCGAAGGTGAGGAGGATGACGCCAGGGATGAAGAGGACGTGCGAGCCCAGCATCAAGATGCCGATGCGGCCTATGGCATAGGGCGGCGAGCAGACGACGGCGCCGATCGCGCCGCCCACCGCTGCGGCCTTCAGCTTGTCGGTCCTCGAGTAGGTGGTCTTCATGCCGATGAGTCGCGAGGGGATCGACACGTAGGCGACCATCATCACGGCGATCACGATGCTCATGGACACGCCGAACCACCACCGCCCCCAGCGGTCGAAGACGACTGTCGACATGCCGAGGGCCGTCCCGATTACGAGCCCGGGCACGATGACCATCGCCAGGTGGGACCGCGCCTGTCGGAAGGCGGGCCTGATCTTGGGCGTCCCCGGCGACGAGATGGCAAAGGCGAAGACGGCGTTCAGAAAGAAGCTGGCCGCCGTGATGACGGCGATGACGGCCACGGCGGGGATCAGGTAGCGGCCGCGGATGGTGTGGAACGACTTCTGGTGGATCACATGGACCTTGAGGTCGAGCATCGCCGCCCAGATCCACATCGCCGGGAGGAGCTGGACGAGCGTGAGACGCCAGTTCTTGAAGAGGAGGCGAACCCCCTCGAAGAGCATGGCGAAGCCGCCGACCACGAGGCCCAAGGGGGCGAAGATCCGGCGGGACTGGCTGAGCTGGAGGACCGCCTGTTCGACCTGGGCGTCGTCGCCGTCGGAGATGGCCCGGACGAGGTCGCCGATGCGGCTGAAGAACGCGTGGACCCTGGGGGGATGCCCACGCTCTTGTGGCGCGGCCCCGTCCTCGGCGTCGGAGCCAACCGACGCTTCGGGTGTGGGCGGTTCCACCTTCTCCGATGCGGTCGGTTCGACACTCACTCGGTGACCTTTCGGCGGCTCTGTGTCCGGCAGGAACCTCGGGCCGGGACGGCTGCAGTGTCCTGCGGGTGTTCGGCGCGGATCCTACTTGCCGCACGACCCGCCGAAGAAGTCGCTCAGGTGCCCCCCGGGCGACCCGAGTGGGCACAGGCCGCAGGCGGGGCCGCTCAGTTCGGCGCCGCTGCGCCGTTGGCGGTCGGCTCTTCGATCTCGACCAGGGGCTGCCAGCGATTCGGCTCGACGACCCCGAGCTCGGCCAGCAGCCGGTTGCGCAGGTCGTCGAACGCAGGGCCGCCCACTACCCTCGGACGGCGGAGCCCGACCGCCACATCCAAGGAGATGCGACCCTCCTTCAGCACGAAGACGCGGTCTGCGAGCAGCAGGGCCTCTTCGACGTCGTGGGTCACGAGCAGCACGCCGGGGCGGTAGGTGGCGACCAGCTCGGCGACCAGCGCCTGCATCTTGAGGCGGGTGAGGGCGTCGAGGGCGGCGAACGGCTCGTCCAAGAGCAGCAGCTTCGGCTGGCGCACGAGCGCCCTCGCCAGCGCGACCCGCTGCGCCTCGCCGCCCGAGAGGGTGCCCGGCCAAGCGTCGGCGTGGTGGTCGAGGCCGACCACGGCGAGTGAGTCGACTGCGGCCTCGCGGGTGGCGCGCTCCTTCGGCAGGCCGATGACCACGTTGCGCCACACCTTCTTGGATGCGACCAGGCGGGGCTCTTGGAAGACGGGCGTGCGGGCCACCGGGACGAGGACCTCGCCGTTCGTCACCTCCTCGAGGCCGAGGAGCAGGCGGAGCAGCGTGGTCTTGCCGCTGCCCGACGCGCCGAGGAGAGCCACGAACTCGCCCTCGGCCACCGTCAGGTTGACCCCCGAGAGCACCTCGCGCTCCCCGAACGACTTGGTGACATCTCGCAGGACGACCGCAGGGGGTCCGAAGCCCGGGGTGTCGGTCATCGGACCGCCACCTGTCGTCGCCAGGGCATGAGCCGCCGCTCGAGTGTGCGGACGAACAGGTCGGCCAAAATGCCGAGGATGGCGTAGAGGATGATGCACACGACGATGACCGGGATGTTCTGGACCGCCGATGCGTTGTTGAGGAGGTAGCCGATCCCCGAGTTCGAGGCGATCGACTCGGCGAAGACCAGCGCGATGATCGAGACGCCCACGGAGAAGCGCAGCCCGTTCAAGATGGAGGGCATCGAGAGCGGGATGACCACCTGGCGGATCAGGGACCGGCCCTTCAGGCCGAAGGAGCGAGCCGCCTCGACCACCTTGCGGTCCACGTTGCGCACGCCGTTCGAGGCGTTCAGGTACATCGGGAACATGGTGGCGAGGGCAATGAGGAGCACCTTTGGCGTCTCGCCGATCCCGAACCAGGCGATGAACAAGAAGAGCAGGGCCGGGAACGGGATGGTCCGGAACATCTGGAGGGTCGAGTCCAGCAATTCCTCGCCGAGGGCGAACAGGCCGACGGTCACGCCCAAGATGAGCCCGGTGCCCGCCCCGATCGCCAGGCCGACCGTGGCGCGCACGAGCGAGACGCCGATGTCACTCAGCAGGTTCTGGTGCAAGAGCAGGTCCCAGAAGGTGCGCCACACCGTCGGCGGTGAGGCCAGGGTGAACGGTTTGATCACCCCGGTGGCGGTCAGCAGCCACCAGACACCGAGGACGGCGAGCGGTCCCACGACCCGCAGCCCGAGGCTCCGCTGCCGGCTGCGCGTTGGCTTGTGGACCGGCTCGGGGCTGATCAGCCCCGAGCCGTCGGACAACTCCCCGTCGCTCGTCCCGAACGCTGCCTGCTGCTCGGCACTCCCGAGGCTCCCGAAGGGCCGTGTGAATTGCTCGGCCATGCCTAGCCCGCGGACTTGAGGTACGCCTCGACGGCCGAGTTGAGCCGCGTGTCGAAGATGTTGACCACGTTCAGCTTCTCGGGGATCAGATCGAGCTTGTTCAGGGTGTTCGCCTCGGCCTGCTGGTAGGCAATGACGCTGGCGTTGATCGGCGTGGCCTTCGTCGCCGAGTGCTTCACCGTGTCTTGGGCCACCGACAACGGCACGCCGTACTCGGTGGCGTACGTCTGGGCGGCCAGGGCCGGATGGTCCTGCAGGTAGGTCTGCGCCTTGTGGAAGCGGACCACGAAGTCAGCAATGGCGGCCGCCTTGCCAGGGTTCTCGAGCGCCGCGGTGCTCGCCGTCAGGTAGCCGAGGAAGAGCGTCACCCCGGCGCCGGTGGCGAGCACTTTGCCCTTGCCTGCCTGCTCGATCAGCGAGACGAACGGATAGCTGGTCACGTACGCGTCGACACTGCCGCTTTCGAGTGCCGTCTCACCCGTGGTGATCGGGAGGTTGTCGATGGTCACCGAGTTGTACGACAGTCCAGCCTTTTGCAAGAGGCGCACCAGCACGTACTGCTCGACGGTACCGAGCTGGACGGCGATGCTGTGCCCCTTTAGCTGGGCCAGCGTCTTGATGGGCGAGTTCTGCGGGACGACGATGGCATAGGGCGACGAGGTCGCCGGGTTCAGCCCCTCGCTCACCGAGACGACCTTGACCGGGTCACCCGCCGACTGGGCGAAGATCGTCGGGGTCTCGGCCATGGAGCCGAGATCCACCGAGCCGCCGGACTCCGCCGCGATGATGGGCGGCCCGCCGATGAAGTTGCTCCAGCTGATCTTGTAGGGCGTGTTCGCCACGCCTGCCGCCTGGAAGGCTGTCTGGTACTCCTTCAGCTGGTCGGCGACGTTGAGCGTCACGCCCGAGAGGTTGACGGGCTGGGTCGTGGTGCTCGAAGCGCCCGCCGGGAGCGCCCCCGTTGCCGCGAGCACGGCGATGCCGAGGAGGCCGGCGAAGGAGGTGGCGAGCAGCCGTCGCGATGCCCGAGGGGCGCGACGGAGAAAGGTCCTGTGCATGTGCGTGATCCTGTCTTCCTAGTTGGCGGTGTAGTAGCGGCTGGCGTCGCCGGCGAGGCTGAAGCTGGAACGGCCGTCGAGCCCGGTAGCGGCTTCCCCGGCGGTGGTCACCCGTTGCACGCGTCGGCGCTGGCCTGCGTAGTCGGCCACCGCGTAGTGCTGGGTCGAGCGGTTGTCCCAGACCACCACGTCGCCTTCGCGCCAGCGCCAGCGCACGGTGTTCTCGGGTCGTGTGACGTAGCGCTGGAGCGTGCGGATGAGGTCGACGGACTCGCTGCTCGGATGCCCGACGAGGCGCTGCGCAAAGCCGCCCAGCAGGAGGGCGGGCTCGCCGGTCTCGGGGTGGACGCGCACCACGGGGTGCTCGGTCTCATAGACGGTCGAGACGAAGTTGGTGAGGTACTCGAGCTGCTCGGGAGACAACGAGCCCTTCAGCGCAGCGACGTCGACTCGTCCGTAATCCTGACCGTTGGTGTGCACGGCGCGAAGCGACTCGGCGAGTTGGCGGAGCACGGGAGGCAGGTCACGGTAGGCGGCCACGGTGTTGGCCCAGAGTGTGTCGCCACCGACTTCGGGGATCACGACGGCGCGCAGCACCGAGAAGGTCGGCGGCTGCTCGACGAAGGTGACGTCGGTGTGCCAGTGGGCGGCCGAGGCGCCGGCGAGCGAGTCGAGGTCGAAGATTTCGGGGTCCTCGGTTTGGGCGGGAAGCGTCGGGTGGGCGTGGGTGAGCGGGCCGAGCTTGCGGGCGAAGGCGATCTGGCCCGCGGCGTCGAGCTGCTGGTCCCGGAAGAAGACGACCCGGTGCGCCAGGATCGCCTGGCGGATGCCCGCCACGGTCCCCTCATCCACGTGGCGAAGGTCGATGTCGGCCAACACGGCCCCGATCCGACCGGTGAGCCGCTCCGAGCGCACGCCGATCCTCGCCACCGGTGTGTCGATTGCCATTTCCCCTGACTCCCTCTGGGCATCCGGGACTCTCCCGGTTAAACCTGACCAAAACCATCATATTTAGCGATTCACTCAATGTCAAAGCGGGTTCGGGCTGGGGCGGAGGCAGCTCGGGCCCCGTTGTCGGGGCGGCGAGGGGAAGCTCAGGCCCTGCGGCGTCGGGTGCGACGGGGCAGACGCGGGCGCAGGACGCCCGATATGCAGCTCTGTGGGCACGCCACGGAGCCGTCCTGGAAATGGGCGCTCACGTGGGATCGGACCGTTGCTCGGTGCGAAACGGGGCTTCGGAGTTGGAAGCTCCGGGGGAGAGACTCGAACTCTCAACCTAGCGGTTAACAGCCGCTTGCTCTGCCATTGAGCTACCCCGGAAGGACCCTGCGGCTCGTCAGACGATAGCAGCACCACCCCGGCCCCCCGCCCCGCCCGCTGCGGGCGAAGCGGCGGCGCTCAGGCCTCTTCGAGGTAGTCGCGCAACAAGAAGGCGGCGTCGGGGCGCCGCAGCTTCGCCAGTGTCTTGGACTCGATCTGTCGGACCCGTTCACGGGTCACGCCGAACTCCTTGCCCACCTCTTCGAGCGTGCGGATCTTGCCGTCGTCGAGGCCGAAGCGCAGACGCACCACCTCCTGCTCGCGCGGGGAGAGCTGCTCCAGTGCCTCCTTCACCGCCTGGTCGAGCATGGCGCGTGTCGCCGCGTCGTCGGGAACGACCGCACCGCGATCTTCGATCAGGTCCGAGAGGCTGAAGTCGTCCTCCTCGCCTACCGGCTGCTCCAAGGAGATGGTGTCCTGGTTGATGCGCTGGATCTCGCGCACCTTGTCGACGGAGAACTCGACACGCGCCCCCACCTCTTCAGCCGTTGGCTCACGACCCAGTTCCTGAAGCAGCTGGCGCTGCGCCCAGACCACCTTGTTGATGGTCTCGACCATGTGGACGGGGATCCGGATCGTACGGGCCTGGTCGGCGATTGCTCGGGTGATGGCCTGGCGGATCCACCACGTCGCGTACGTCGAGAACTTGAAGCCCTTGGTGTAGTCGAACTTGTCGACGGCGCGCATGAGGCCCAAGTTCCCCTCTTGGATGAGGTCCAAGAACGCGAGCCCTCGGTTGCGGTAGCGCTTGGCGATGGAGACCACGAGTCGCAGGTTGGCCTCGATCAGGACATCCTTGGCCTGCTGGCCCCGGCGGACCAGGCGCCGCTCGCCACCGAGGGACCCGGCGGGCAACAACTCGGTGGCCGGAGCCTCACCCAGCCCGGCCAGGTCGTGGGCAGCCAGCCGCTCCTTTGCCTCGTGGCCGGCCTCGATGCGCTTGGCCATCTCTACCTCGAGCTCGGCGCTCAAGAGCTCGACCTTGCCGATCTCCTTCAAGTACGTGTGGATCGGGTCCTCGGCCGCTCCCCCGCCGAAGTAGTCGCTCCCGTTGCTGCGGGGCTTGGCCGGCTTGGCCGAAGCCCTGGACGCCTTGGCCGGCTCGGGCGCCGGCGCCTGTGGAGTGTCGGCCGGCTGGTCGAGCGGCGCGGCGTCGATGATGATCACCTCGCCCTCGACGTCGTCGATGAACTCGACGCCCGCATCGCGTACCTGCTGGACGAGCCGCTCGATCGCCTCGGGCGTGAGCTCGACAGCGTGGATTGCGTCCATGAGGTCACCTTGGGTGAGCGAGCCACGGGCCCGGCCGACGGCCAAGAGCTGCACGAACTCAGCAGCCGCGACGCCGTTCGGAAGGTCGAGGGCCGGGGTCACCTCTTCGCCGTCGCGCTCGGGGGCGACCAGGTCGCTCATCATTGCGCCACGCCCCCCGTCATCACTCCGCCGACCCCCTCACCACGAGCCACGCTACCAACCGGTCGGAGGCGGCGCGACTGGCGTCGGGATCGTCCAGCTCATCGAGCCAATGGCGCACCTGGGCGACCTCGGCGGTGGCCTCCGCCAGGCCGGTCCCCGACGCGCGCGTCGCCACCTGCAGCTCGCCCATCGCGTGGTGGGTCGCCACGCGCACCAGCTGGTAGACGACGGCGTCGAACGGGTCGCCAATGGTGTCCTCGTCGGTGACGGGCTCTTCGACCGCCAGGCGGCGCAGCAGGTCCGCCACGTCGCCGGGCGACTCCTCGATCGCCTCGTGGAGGCTCTCGGCCTCGGAGAGGACCTCGAATGCGGCGCGCTGGACGGGATCCTCAAACAGCACCCCTTCGAGACGGTCGGCGACCTCCTCGGGCCGGTGCACGGCGAGCCGGAGCGCCTCGAGCCCCGGCCTCGTCGAGGGGTCGCGTGGGCGCTCGGGTCTCGGCTGGCCCGGCCCTTCGTCGTCGGGTGGGATCGGTCCGGGGTCGCCGTCGTCCATGCGACGGGCCTCCCCCTCGGACTCGCGGGCGGTGCCCCGGCGTGCGCCAGGGCGCTCCCCGCTCGGCTTGGGTGGGCTGCGACGGGCCTTCTCGAGGCGGTCGCGGACGAGTGCGGCCTCGAGCCGGCAGCGGTCGGCGATCTGCATGACGTACTGGTCGCGCACGAGCTCGTCGGGGTGCTCGGCCACGGCCGAGAGGGCGGCATCGGCGGCCCGGGCGCGGCCCTCGGCAGAGCCCAACTCGGCGGCGGCCATCACCCGGTCCACCCGGAACTGGAGGAACGGCCGGGCCCCGGCGATGGCCACACGTAGGGCCTCGGGGTCGGTGCGGGCGAGCTCGCCGGGGTCGCTGCCGGCCGGCAGGTCGGCGACCGCCACGTCGACCTCGTGGCGGCGCTCCCATTCATAGACACGCGACGTCGCACTCTGCCCGGCGTTGTCGGCGTCGTAGGCGAGCACGATGCGCTTGGCGAAGTTGCGAAGGAGCGTGAAGTGCTCCTCGGCTAGGGCGGTGCCACAGGTGGCGACCGCTCGCCCGAGGCCGGCCTGGAAGCACCCGATGACGTCGGTGTAGCCCTCGCAGACGATCACCTCGCCGCTCGCCACGACCTCGTGCTTGGCCCAGTTGAGCGCGTAGAGCGTCCGGCGCTTCGAGTAGATCGGCGTCTCCTGGGAGTTCTTGTACTTCGGCTCGGGCCGATCAAGCGGTGGTGCTCCCGGTGGCGTCGGCAGGATTCGCCCACCGAAGGCGACCGGTCGACCCGAGGGGTCACAGATCGGGAACACGATGCGCGAACGGAACGAGTCCTGGCGGCGGCCGCGCCGGTTGACGAACCCGAGGCCGGTGTCGGTCAGCACGCGCTCTGAGAGCTCGAGGCCCTTTGCCAGCGCGTCCCATTCGTCGGGCGCCCACCCGAGCCGGAACTTCCTGACCACCTCGGCGTCGTAGCCCCTCGAGCGCAGGTAGTTGCGGGCCGGCCCGGCGTCGGGGCCCGACAGGAGCCGCTCGTGGTACCAGGTGACGGCCCGCTCCATGGCGTCGAGGAGCTCGGTGCGCCGACGACGGTCGGCCCCGCCGCTCGCGTCCTCGTGGATGGTCACGCCGGCCCGGTCGGCGAGGAAGCGCACGGCGTCGGCGAAGTCCAGGTGCTCGGTCGCCTTCACGAAACTGATGGCATCGCCCGAGACCTGGCAGCCGAAGCAGTAGTAGAGCCCCTCTTGGGCGTTCACACTGAACGAGGGCGACTTCTCGGCGTGGAAGGGGCACAGCCCCACCCAGCGCCGACCCTGCTGGCGCAGGGCGGCATGCTCCCCGATCAGCGCGACGATGTCGGTCGCCGCCCGTACCCGGGCCACGTCCTCGTCGGGGATGGCCATGGCAGGTGAGGGTAACCGGGCGCAGCCGCGCCCGGGTCGCTCAGGCCCTGGCGGGCCGCTTGGCCGCGGCCTTGGTCGCGGGCCTCTTCGCCTTGGCGCCGGCCGCCGAGGCGGCGGCCAGCACGGCCTGGGCGGCCGCCAGCCGGGCGACGGGCACGCGGAACGGCGAGCAGCTGACGTAGTCGACACCCGCCTGGAAGAAGGTGCCGATGGATTCGGGGTCCCCACCGTGCTCCCCGCACACCCCGACTTTGAGGCCCGGGCGCGTGGCGCGGCCCCGGCTCACGCCGAGCCGGACGAGCTCGCCGACGCCGTCGGGGTCGACCACCTCAAACGGGTTGCGGGCGAGCAGCCCAAGTTCGAGGTACGCCGACATCATCCGGCCCTCGACGTCGTCACGGCTGAAGCCAAACGTCATCTGGGTGAGGTCGTTCGTCCCGAAGGAGAAGAAGTCGGCGACCTCGGCGATCTCGCCGGCCACCAGGGCGGCGCGCGGCGTCTCGATCATGGTGCCGATGCTGACCTCGAGGGTCGCGTCCGGCGACTTGACCTTGGACCTGGACTTGGACTTGGACTTGGGCTCGGCCTCGGCCGCCACGGCCGCCACCGACTCTTCGACCCAGCTGCGGGCGAGGGCGAGCTCGGCGCGCGAGACGGTGAGGGGGATCATGATCTCGACGATCGGGTGGCCGCCGTCGGCCACCCGCTGGCGGGCCGCCTCCATGAGCGCGCGCACCTGCATGGCGTAGAGGCCGGGCTTGACCACGCCGAGGCGGACCCCGCGGGTCCCGAGCATCGGGTTGACCTCCTGCCAGGCCTTGGCCGCCTCGTAGAGGAGCTGCTCCTCCTCGGTGAGGCCGACGGTCGCCTCCTTCACGGCGAGCTCGTGGGTCGGCGGCAGGAACTCGTGCAGCGGCGGGTCGAGCAGGCGGACCGTCACCGGCAGGCCGTCCATGGCTTTCAGGATCTCGTAGAAGTCCTCGCGCTGGACGAGTCGCAGGTGCTGGAGGGCCTCGGCCTCCTCCTCGGCGGAGGCGGCCAGGATCATGCGGCGCACCACCGGCAGCCGGTCCTCGCCCAAGAACATGTGCTCGGTCCGGCAGAGGCCGATCCCCTCGGCACCGAGCTCACGGGCGTTGGTGGCGTCGGGGCCGTTGTCGGCGTTGGCCCGCACGCCGAGCTTCCCGGCGCGGACCTCGTCGGCCCAGCGCAAGACGATGGCGAACTCGGGCGGCGGCTCGGCGACGGTGAGGGGCACCTGCCCCTTGACCACGGTGCCGTTGGTGCCGTCGAGGGAGAGCCAGTCGCCCTCACCCACCGTGACGTCGCCGACGGTGAAGTGGTGCGGGGCGATGCGCAATGCCTCGGCACCGACCACCGCGGGCTTCCCCCAGCCGCGGGCGACGACCGCGGCGTGGCTGACCAGGCCGCCTCGGGCCGTCAGGATGCCCTCGGCGGCCAGCATGCCGTGGACGTCCTCGGGGGACGTCTCGGAGCGCACGAGGATGACCTTTTCGCCTCGCTCGGCCGCCTCGGCGGCGCGGTCTGCGGTGAAGTAGACCCGTCCGACGGCTGCCCCCGGCGACGCGCCGAGGCCCTTGGCGATGACTTCGTGGCCGGTCGAGGAGAAGTGCGGGTGCAGCACGGCCGCGAGGTGGTCCTCGGTGATCCGGCCGATCGCCTCTTCGTGCGACAGGCGGATCTTCGACTCGCTCGTCATGTCGACGGCCATCTTGAGGGCGGCGAGCCCGGTCCGCTTCCCCACGCGTGTCTGGAGCATCCAGAGCTTGCCCTGGTCGATGGTGAACTCGGTGTCGCACATGTCGCGGTAGTGGCGCTCGAGGCGGTCGAAGATGGCCAGCAGCTCTTTGTGGACCTTCGGGAACTGGGTCTTGAGCGCAGAGAGGGGCTCGGTGTTGCGGATGCCCGCCACCACGTCCTCACCCTGGGCGTTCACGAGGAAGTCGCCATAGGCGACCGCCTCGCCGGTCGCCGGGTTGCGCGTGAAGCCCACACCGGTCCCCGAGTTGTCGTCGCGGTTGCCAAAGACCATGGCCTGGACGTTGACGGCGGTGCCGAGGTCGTGGGCGATGTGCTCGCGGTCCCGGTAGGCAACCGCCCGCGGTCCGTTCCAGCTGCGGAACACCGCCTCGATGGCGCCGCGCAACTGATCGTCGGGGTCCTGGGGGAACGGCGTGCCGGTGAAGCGCCCGACGATCTGCTGGTACGAGTCGACGAGGTAGCGGAGCAGCTCGACGGGGATCTTGGCATCCGACGTCGTGCCGGCGAGCTCTTTGGCGGCGTCGAACATGGCGTCGAATTGCTCGCCGGGCACGTCGAGCACGATGCGCCCGTACATGGCGACGAAGCGGCGGTACGAGTCATAGGCGAAGCGCTCGTCACCGGTCTGCTTGGCGAGGCCGTCGACCGACTCGTCGTTGAGGCCGAGGTTCAAAACGGTGTCCATCATGCCGGGCATGGAGAACTTGGCTCCCGAGCGCACCGAGACGAGAAGGGGGTCGGCGGGGTCCCCGATGACCTTGCCCATCGACCGCTCGAGCCGGGCTCGGGCCTTGGCCACCTCGGCGCTCAGGCTCTCGGGCCAGCCACCGACCATGTAGTCGCGACACGCCACCGTCGAGATGGTGAATCCGGCCGGCACGGGCAGCTCGAGCACCGAGGTCATCTCGGCGAGGTTGGCGCCCTTGCCCCCCAGGAGGTCCTTCATGTCCATGGGTGACTTGGCGTGTTTGTGATCGAAGTCGAAGACGTAGGGCATCGGGCCTCCTCGCCCAGGGAACTGCAGTGCTGAGCGGCCCACACTACCTGGGTGCCGGAGGGGGGCCGGGGCCGTCGATTGCCGCACCGGGCGCGGTGGACGGTGGCGAGCGTGAATGGGCGTTGCCCAAACGTCGGTAAGTTGACCGCCGTGAACGAACCCGGAGCCGTCGTCGCGCGCGACCTCGTCAAGGTCTTCGCCAAGGGGAGCGTGCGAGCCCTCGACGGCCTCTCCTTTGAGGTCGAGGCCGGCACCGTCTTCGGGCTCCTCGGGCCCAACGGCTCGGGGAAGACGACCGCCGTGCGCATCCTCTCCACCATCCTCACGCCCGACGAGGGCAGCGCCTCGATCCTCGGCAACGACGTCGTCAAGCGCGCGGCGGTGGTGCGGCGCTCGATCGGCCTCGCCGGGCAGTACGCCACGGTCGACGAGAACCTGACCGGGCACGAGAACCTGCGCATGGTGGGGCGGCTCAGCCACCTCGAGAAGAAGGCGGCCTCGACTAGGGCCGACGAGTTGCTCGGCCAGTTCGGCCTCGCCGACGCGGCCAACCGGACGCTCAAGACCTACTCGGGCGGCATGCGGCGCCGACTCGACCTCGCCGCCGCCCTCGTCGGGCGCCCACCGGTCCTGTTCCTCGACGAGCCCACCACCGGGCTCGACCCCCAGAGCCGCCAGGACCTCTGGGTGGTCATCGAGCAGCTCGTCGGGGTCGGCACCACCGTGCTCCTCACCACCCAGTACCTCGAAGAGGCCGACCGGCTGGCCCACCAGCTCCTCGTCATCGACCACGGCAAGGCCATCGCCGAGGGGACCCCGGCCGAGCTCAAAGCGACGCTCGGCACCACCGTCGTCTCGGTCACCTTCGCGGACAGCGCAACAGCCGAGCGCGCCGTCGGTCTGCTCGACCCGCTCGTGGCGGGAAGTCCCATCCTCGACGGCAACAGTGTCGACCTGACGGTCGAGGCCGGTCCGAAGGTGGCCGCCGAGGCCCTGCGGACGCTCGACCAGCACCAGGTCGAAGTGGCCGGGCTGGCACTGCGTGAGCCGAGCCTCGACGACGTGTTCTTGAGCCTGACCGGGCATCGCAGCGAGGGTCTCGAGTTCGACGAGCCCGAGCAGGGGGGCGACCACAAGGCCGCCCCGACGCCCGGCTATATCGGCTTCGACGAGAACTTGGCCGGCCGATGACCACCGCCGACCTCCGCCCGCTCTCCGCGCCAGCCGTCGCGCCGGGGCACCGCCTCAAATGGCTGCTGTCCGACGTCGCCACGATGACCTGGCGCAACCTGGTGGCGCTCACCCGCATCCCCGAGTCGCTCTTCTTCGCCACGCTGCAGCCGATCATGTTCGTGCTGCTGTTCCGCTTCGTGTTCGGCGGGGCGATCTCGACGGGCGTGCCCGGCGTCACCTACGTCGACTTCCTGATGCCGGGCATCTTCGTCCAGACCGTCTGCTTCGGCGCGGTGAGCACCTCGATCGGCCTCGCCGACGACCTGCAAAAGGGCCTCATCGAACGGTTCCGGGCCCTGCCGATGGCCCGCTCGGCCGTCCTCGGTGGGCGCACCACCGCCGACCTCGTGCGCAACGTGTTCGTCGTCGCCATCATGACCGGTGTCGGCTACCTGGTCGGGTTCCGGATCACCACCAACTTCTTCTTGTACCTCGTCGGCGTGGTCATCTTGTTGCTCTTCGCCTACGCCCTCAGCTGGGGCTTCGCCTGCATCGGCCTGTCTGCCCCCAATGCCGAAACCGCCCAGGTGATCTCGTTCCCGATCCTCTTCCCGCTCACCTTCGCGTCCTCCGCCTTCGTGCCGGTCTCGTCGATGCCGGGCTGGCTCCAGGCATTCGCCACCTACCAGCCGGTGAGCGTGGTCGTCGACGCGGCGCGCTCACTCATGCTCGGCGGCGCCTACACGTCCACGCGCCACGTGCTGGGCGCGCTGGCGTGGTCCCTCGGGCTGCTGGTCGTCCTGGTGCCGCTCGCCGTGCGCCAGTACCGCCGCACGGCGTAGCTCAGAGGGCGGCCAGCACCGCGTCGGCCGAGCTCACCACGAGGCCGCCGCCAGGCTCGACGAACAGCGCCGTGACGAGGCCGTCCTCGATGATGGCGGCGTAGCGCCGCGACCGGGTGCCGAGGCCGAAGCCGCTCCCGTCCATGGTGAGGCCGACCGCCTCGGTGAACTCGGCGTTGCCGTCGGCGAGGAGGACGACCGACTCCCCCACGTTCTGCTGCTCGCCCCACGCACCCATCACGAAGGCGTCGTTGACCGAGATGCACGCGACGGTGTCGACGCCCTTGTCACGCAGCTCCTCGGCCCGCAGCACGAAGCCGGGGAGGTGGTAGTCCGAGCAGGTCGGGGTGAAGGCGCCCGGGACGGCGAAGAGGACAACCTTGCCCGTGCCGAGCACGTCGCCGGTGCGGGCGGTGGCCGGACCGCTCGCGGACGGGGTCTTCACTTCGACGTCAGGGATGCGGTCACCGACTGCGATTGCCATGGCTGCTCCTCTCGGGGGTCGAGAGAAGAGCTTTCCTCGCCCGCCGGCATTGCGCCAGTCCGCGTGCGATGCCCGGCCTGGCCCCTTCCATCACGCGCCCGGTGGCGCCGACACGGGTCCGTCGCCGGTTGTCGGCCTCCTCAGCCCGCCTGGCCGCTCCGCCGGCGCAGCTCGGACACCAGGCCGTCGATCGGGACCCGCACCTGCTCGGTGGTGTCACGGTCACGCACCGTCACCGCGCGGTCCTCCAACGAGTCGAAGTCGACGGTGACGCACCAGGGCGTGCCCACCTCGTCCTGGCGGCGGTACCGGCGCCCGATGGACTGCGTCACGTCGTAGTCGCAGAAGAAGTGCGGCTGGAGCATGCCGAGCACTTCGCGGGCCGAGGGCTCGAGCGTCTCCTTCTTCGACAGCGGGAGCACCGCCACCTGTGTGGGGGCGATGCGCCAGTCGAGGTGCAGCACGGTGCGCGCCTCTCCGCCGACCTGGTCCTCGTCGTAGGCGGCGAGGAGGAAGGCCATCATGGTGCGGGTGGCCCCGGCCGCCGGCTCGATCACAAAGGGGAAGTAGCGCTCGCCGCTCGCCTGGTCGAAGTACTCGAGCCGCTCGCCCGACGCCTCGCTGTGGGCTCTCAGGTCGTAGTCGGTCCGGTTGGCGATGCCCTCGAGCTCGTCCCATCCCCACGGGAACAGGAACTCGACGTCGGCGGTCGCCGTCGAGTAGTGGGAGAGCTCGTCCTTCTCGTGGTGGCGGAGCCGGATCTTCTCTCTCGGGATGCCGAGATCGAGGTACCAGCTGAAGCGCTCGGCCAGCCAGTACTCGAACCACTGGTCCGCCTCGGCGGGCGGGACGAAGTACTCCATCTCCATCTGCTCGAACTCGCGCGTGCGAAAGACGAAGTTCTGGGGCGTGATCTCGTTGCGGAATGACTTGCCCACCTGGGCGATGCCGAAGGGCGGCTTCTTCCTCGTGGTCTGCAGCACGTTCATGAAGTTCACGAACATGCCCTGGGCGGTCTCGGGCCGCAGGTAGGCGACCGCACCCTCGTTCTCGAGCGGCCCGGCGTGGGTCTTGAACATCAAGTTGAAGGCCCGGGACTCGGTGAACTCGGTCGAGCCGCAGTTCGGGCACACGCCGTCGATCTTGTCGGCGCGCCAGCGGCTGTGACACTTGAGGCAGTCGACGAGCGGGTCGGAGAAGTTCTTGAGGTGGCCCGATGCCTCCCAGACCGCGGGGGGCGAGAGGATCGCCGCGTCGAGGCCGACGACGTCATCTCGGAGCTGGACCATCGAGCGCCACCAGGCGTTCTTCACGTTGCGCAGCATGTTGACACCGAGCGGCCCGTAGTCGTAGGTGGAGCGGAACCCGCCATAGATCTCGGCCGAGGGGAAGACGAATCCCCGGCGCTTGCACAGGTTGACGATCTTCTCCATCAGCCCCTCGTCGCCGGTCGGCGTCGGTGTGGCGGCATCGGCGTGGGTCATGGCCGCAGGCTACCGGTTGGCCATCACCTCAACGGGCGGGGGGCGGGGCCCGGGTGGGTGACGAGCCGGGTGCTGACCTCGTTGGCGAGGAGGCGCCCCCGCAGGGTCAGGACGGATCTCGCACCTTTGGTCTCGACCAGCCCGACCAGGTCCTCGGTCACGGGGAGGTGCTCGGCGGGGACCCCAGCGTCGGTGCGCAACGCAAGGCTGAGGGACTCGAAGCGCCGGGCGTCCGCGTCGAGGCGCTCCTCGCCCGCCAGCGTGCCGCGGCCGTCCTCCACGAGGGCGATGTAACGGTCGGGGGTCCGAACGTTCCACCACCGGTGGCCCTTGCGGTGGGAGTGGGCGGCTGAGCCGATGCCGAGGTAGCTGCCCCCGCTCCAGTAGAGGTGGTTGTGCGCGCAGCGGTGCCCCGGGCGCGCCCAGTTGGAGATCTCCTCCCAGCGGTAGCCGGCGCCCGAGAGCCGCTCTTCGGTCATCTCGTAGCGCCGGGCCTGCACGTCGTCATCGGGGTGGCGGGAGGCGTCGGCGCCGAGGGGGGTCCCCGGCTCGACGGTGAGGGCGTACGCGCTGATGTGCGGCGGCGCCCCGTCGAGGCCGACCACCGTGTCGAGGGCGCAGGCCCAGTCCTCGTCGGTCTCGTCCGCCGCCCCGAAGATGAGGTCCAGGTTCCAGCTGGCAAAGCCGACCTGGCCCACCACGTCGGCCACACGGGTGACGGCGTCGGGGACGTTTCGGCGCCCGAGCGAGTCGAGCACGTGGGGTCGGGTCGACTGGATGCCGAACGACATGCGCGTCACCCCGGCGTCGCGGTAGGCACGGAGCCTGTCGACCTCCGCGTCTTCGGGGTTGCACTCGACGGTCACCTCTGCGCCGGGTGCCACGGGAATGGCCGCGAGCAGCCGGACGAGCTCGTCGGCGGCGAGGCGTGACGGGGTGCCGCCCCCGAAGAAGACGCTCGTCGCCGGTGGCAACGCCCCCTGACGGCGTGCGCCGTCGATCTCTGCGATGCAGGCGTCCACGTAGCGCACCATGAGGTGGTCGCGGTCGGTGTAGGTGGCGAACGCGCAGTAGTCGCAGCGGTGCGCGCAGAACGGCACGTGCACGTAGACCCCGAACGGCTCGCTCACCGCTCTCCCCTTGTTCGTGCCGCCTCGAAGCGGGCGAGCGCCTCATGGCGCTCACGGCCGTGGTCGACGATCGGCTCGGGATAGCCACTCGCGCCATCGAAGGCGAGCTGGCCCGGGGCCACCGGGCCTCCCGGCGCGTGAAGGTCCTTCGTGGCCATCCCGTCGAGCTCCGCAACGTAGCGGCGGACGTAGGCACCGTCGGGGTCGAAGCGCTCCGCCTGGAGGAAGGGGTTGAAGATGCGGTGGAAGGGGGCAGCGTCGGTCCCCGTCCCCGCCGTCCACTGCCACCCGTGCTGGTTCGACGCCAGGTCGCCGTCGACGAGCCGGTACATGAACCAGCGCGCCCCCCAGCGCCAATCGAGGTGCAGGTCCTTCACGAGGAAGCTGGCGGCCACCATGCGCGCCCGGTTGTGCACCCAGCCCTCGGCGAGGAGCTGTCGCATCCCCGCATCGACCAGCGGCACGCCCGTCTGGCCAAGGGCCCAGCGTCGGAACCGGTCCTCGGCCACCGGGCCTTCGTCCCATCGCAGGTGCACGAGCCCCGGCCCGAAGGTCGAGCGGGCGGACTCGGGCTGGTGGAACAGCACGTCGGCGTAGAACTCACGCCAGGCGAGCTCGGAGCGGAACACGTCGGTGTCCTTGGTGGCCTTCTCCGCCCCGGCGATCGAGCTGAGCACCTGGCGGGGGTGGATGCAGCCGAACCGCAGATACGGGGACAGCCGGCTCGATCCCTCCTGCCCAACGAGGTTGCGCGCTTCTGCGTAGTCGCCGAGACCGCCGTCGACGAAGCGCTCGAGGGCAGCATGGGCACCCTCCTCCCCCGGGGCGGGCATCGACGCCGGAGCGTCGGCGGGCAGGTCCTCCCAGAACCGGGGGCGGCGCGACCCGCTGCGGGCGACGATGCCGCCGGGGTTGGCGTTGCTTCGTGCGCCACGCCAGTCGACCTGCTCGGGTGCGGGGAGCGGGGGCGGCCACCCGAGTGCCTCCCAGGCCCGGCGGAAGGGCGTGAAGACCCGGTAGGGCTCCCCCGAGGACTTGGCCACCGATCCCGGGTCGACGGCATAGGGCGTGCCCACCCGCTCGAGGCGGCGGCCGTCCCGGCCGAGGGCGCCGTCCACGCGCGCGTCGCGCGCCGTGCCGTAGGGCGCGGTGTCGCCGGTCACGAACACCGCCTCGGCCCCGACTTCGGCAGCCAGCGCGGGGACGACCTCTTCGGGGCGACCTGAGCGAAGCACCAGCCGGCCGCCCATGTCGTCGTCGAGGCGCTCGAGGCAGGCGGCCAGGAACTGTGCTCGTGCCGGGCCAGACCGGGTGAGGAGCTCGTCGTCGAGGACGAAGCAGCCGTAGACGCCGTCGGCGCCCGATGCCCGCCGGGCGGCGTCGAGCGCGGGGTGGTCGGCGAGGCGCAGGTCCCGACGGAACCACAGGACGCTCGGGGCCATGCTCAGAGGTGCGCGACCGAGCGGACGCTGCGCAACCGGCGGTCGAGATGGGCCTCCATCGCCTCGGTCGCCAGGCCGCCGACCTCGTCGGCGCCGGGCAGCGGCGGGCCGGCGAGCACCGATGCCAGGCCGCCACCAAGGATGCGGCGCACGAGCACGAGCGCATCGGGCGACAGCGGACGCCCCCGGCGACAACCCCGGCACAGCGTGCCGCCCTCGGTTAGGTCGAAGGCCACGAGCTCGACGGACCCGTCGGGCTCGCCGCACGAGGCACACGCGTCGATGATCGGGCCCGCTCCCTCCAAGACGAGCGCCTTCAAGAAGAACGCCGGGGGGACGAGGGAGGGATCGACCGTCTCGTCGGCGAGGGCCCGCAGCGCACCGACGAGCATGGCGTAGAGCCGAGGGTCGGCGTGGCGCTCTTGGGCCAGCTGGTCGGCGACCTCGAGCATGGAGAGACCCGCCGTCACCCGGTCGAGGTCGTCGCGCACCACCCGGAAGTGGTCGATCACCTCGGCCTGGTTGATGATGTCGAGGTCGCCCCGGCCCTCCCAGAGCAACAGCGCCACGTGGCTGAGCGGCTCCACGCGTGCGCCGAACTTGCTGGACGTGCGGCGTACGCCCTTGGCGACGGCGCGCACCTTGCCGTGGCGCTCGGTGAGCAGCACCACGATGCGGTCGGCCTCGCCCAGGCGGTAGGTGCGCAGCACCACGCCCTGGTCCCGGAGCAGGCTCACGGCCGGCCCTCGGGGCCCTTGGTGGGCGGCGGGGAGGCCATCTCGTCGTGCTCGAGGCGCGAGGAGGGCGGTCCCGGATAGGGGGTCCGCCTGCCCTGGCGGGCCGAGAAGTAGTTGCCCCCGGCGATCAGGGCGAGCAGCACCACCACCGTGAGCAGGGGGGCCACGATCGGGTGCAGGCCCATGATGGCGAGCACGCAGGCGCCGACCAGGGCGGCGGCCCCGATCACGAGGGCGATGCGGGTGACGATCACTGGTCGACGCCCCCGTAGCGGCGGGTGCGCCGCTGGAACTCGACCACCGCCTCGTAGAGATGCGCCCGGCGGAAGTCGGGCCAGAGCACGTCGGGGAACACCAGCTCGCTGTAGGCGAGCTCCCAGAGCAAGAAGTTGGAGATCCGGTGCTCCCCCGAGGTGCGCACCACCAGGTCGGGGTCGGGCATATCGGGCCAGTAGAGGTGCCTGCGGATCGCCCGCTCGTCGACCTTGTCGGGGGCGATGCCCTCGGCGACCAGTTGGCGCACGGCATCGACGATCTCGGCGCGGCCCCCGTAGTTGAAGGCCATGGTGAGCGTCATGCGCCGGTCGCCCTGCGTGAGCTCGGCGGACTCGTCCATCCGGCGCAGCACGCGCCGGGGCACGCGCCAGTCCCGGCGCCCGGCGAAGCGGATGCGCACGCCCTTTTCGTGCAGCTCGTCGCGCCGGCGCAAGAGGAGCGACTCGTTGAAGCCCATGAGGTACCGCACCTCGTCGGGGGGGCGCCGCCAGTTCTCGGTGGAGAAGGCGTACATCGTCATCCACGAGACCCCGATCTCAAGCCCGCCATTGATGACGTCGAGGAGGGCCTCTTCCCCCGCCGCGTGGCCTTCGGTGCGCTGGAGGCCCCGTCGGCTCGCCCATCGGCCGTTGCCGTCCATCACGCAGGCGATATGGGCCGGGACCCGGCTGCGGTCGAGCTCGGCGGGGACCGGTACGACCTCGGCGCTGGCGCCGTTGCCCTCGTGGACGACCGTCTCCTTCGACGAGCCGAGACGGCCGAGCCGCGATCGCTGCGGTCGAGATGACGGACGTGGCACCAGCCGAAACTACCGCCCCGAGGGCGCTTGCCTGCGCACGCGGGTGTGCGCCACCCCCGAGCGCACCCACTACGGTTCCGTCCAATGGAGAGCACCGCCCCTCGGCACCTCGCCGAACCGGGCGAAGGACCGGCGTCGCCGGGGACCGTCGACGCCGCGCTGGCGGCGGTGACCGCACTGCTGCCCGGGGGCGGCGAGGCACGTGCCGGCCAGGTAGCGATGGCCGAGGCGGTCGCCACCGCCATCGAGGGCGGCCGCCATCTCATCGTCTCGGCCGGCACCGGCACCGGCAAGTCGCTCGGCTACCTCGTCCCGGCCGCGCTGTCGGGCAAGCGGGTGATCGTCGCCACCGCCACCAAGGCCCTCCAGGACCAGCTGGCCGAGAACGACCTCCCGCTCGTGGCCCGCGCCCTCGGTGGCCGGGTGCGCTTCGCGGTCTTGAAGGGGCGGAGCAACTACCTGTGCCGCCAGCGGGCCGACGAGATCGGGCTCGGCGGGGCCCAGCCCGAGATAGGCGATGCCCCCGCCGACGGCGACGCCGAGCAAGGACCGGGGCGCGACACCGACCCGGTGCGCCTGGCCGACCAGGTTCGGCGCCTGCTCGCCTGGTCCGAGGAGACGAACACCGGCGACCGGGCCGAGCTCTCCTTCGAGCCCTCGCCGAGGGCCTGGGCCATGTTGAGCGTGGGCCCGCGCGAGTGTCCCGGCGCATTCCGCTGCCCCAAGGGCCCGGTCTGCTTCGCCGAGGCCGCCCGTGCCGCGGCGGCCGAGGCGGAGATCGTGGTCGTGAACACCCATCTCTACGGCGCGCACCTGGCGAGCGGCGGGGCAGTGCTGCCACCGCATGACATCGTGGTCTTCGACGAGGCGCACGAGCTCGAAGACGTCATGACCCAGAGCCTCGGCGTCGAGGTCACCCCCGGGAGACTCCGCGCACTCGGCAACCTGGCGCGCGAGGTGGCCAAGGGCGACGACGCGCCGAAGGCGATGGCGGGGCTGGTCGAGGGCGCAGAGCGCCTGCACGCCGCGCTGGCCGGGCGGACCGGGACCCGGGTCTTCGCCGGCACCGACGTCCCGGCCGACCGTGAACTCGCCGCCACCCTCGAGGCCGCCGGGGCCCTGGTGGAGCGGGTCATCGCCGCGGTGCGGCGGGGGGAGGCACCCTCCCTCCTCGACACGGGCCCCGACGACACCGGCCGGCGTGCGCGCGCCCTCAGTGCGGCGGGGCACCTCTCGAGCGACCTCGCCCGTTTCGCCGGCCGGGGGGGCGACGACGTGGCCTGGGTCGACGGCATGCCTCGCGCGCCGGTGCTGCGCCTCTCCCCCATCGACGTGGGACCGCCCCTGGCCGAGCAGCTCTGGGGTGAGGTGGGCGCGGTGCTCACGAGCGCGACGATCCCGGTGCGCAGCGCGCAGCGTCTCGGCATCGACGCAGCCTCCGTCGACGAGCTCGACGTGGGGAGCCCCTTCGACTACCGCAACCACGCACTGCTCTACGTGGCGCGCCACCTGCCCGACCGGCGCTCGCCCGAGTCCGAGCCGGCCATCCACGAGGAGCTGGCCGCCCTCATCAGAGCGGCCGGAGGGCGGACCCTCGCCCTGTTCACGAGCCGCCGGGCCACCGATGCGGCGGCGGTGGCGGTGGCCGAGCTGGTCGACGAGACGATCCTCGTGCAGGGCCAGTACCCGAAGGCCCGGCTCCTGGCTGAGTTCGCGCGCGACGAGTCAACCTGCCTGTTCGCCACACTCGGCTTCTGGCAGGGCGTCGACATCCCGGGCCGCTCGCTCAGCCTCGTCGCCCTCGATCGGCTGCCCTTCGCCCGGCCCGACGACCCGCTCTTCGAGGCCCGCCGCGAGCGCGCCGGTGAGCGGGCGTTCTCCCTCGTCGACCTGCCGAGGGCGGCAACGCTGCTCGCCCAGGGAGCCGGGCGCCTGATCCGGAGCGCCACCGACCGCGGGGTGGTCGCCGTGCTCGACCCGCGGCTCGCGACGGCCGGCTACCGGGCGGTGCTGCTCGCCGCCATGCCGCCCATGCGGCGCACCACCGACCGCCGCCAGGTCGAGGACTTCTTGGCCCGCATCCTCGACGACGAGGCCGCTCAGTAGCCGAGGCGGTCGAGCGACTCCTGGCGCTGCTGCCAGCGCGACTCCACCCGGACGAAGAGCTCGAGATAGGCCCCCGGGGGCAGCTCGGCGCGCACGGCGGTGCCGACAGCCTTGAGGACCTCGCCTCCGACGCCGATCACGATGCCCTTTTGCGAGTCCCGCTCGACGAGGATCTCGCAGCGGATCCGCGGCCACTCCCATTCGGTGACCCGGCACGCGATGGAGTGGGGCAGCTCATCTCGGGCCCGGATCAGGAGCTGCTCTCGCACCAGCTCGGCGACGCGCACTGCCTCGGTGGTGTCGGTGACCATCTCGTCGGGGTAGTACGCCGGGCCCTCGGGCAGGGAGCCGACGATGGCCTCGACCAACGCGTCGACGCCCTTCATGGAGTGGGCCGAGACCGGGAAGTACTCGACACCGAGCCTCTCGGGGTCCATGCCCCGCTCGGTGGCCAGGGCGTCGACGGCGGCCGCCACCGAGGTGAGCCGCTCGATGACCTGGTCCGGGCTCGCCGTGTCGACCTTGTTCACCACCACCATGAGGGCGGGGGGCTCCGCGTAGAGGGCGAGGTTCTCGAGCGAGCGGCCGAGCACCATGCGGTCACCGGGGCCGACGGCGGCGGTGGCGTCGACCATGGCCACGATCACGTCGACGTCCTCGAAGGACATCATGGCCGAGTTGTTGAGGCGCTCACCGAGAGCCGTCTTCGGCCGGTGGATGCCCGGCGTGTCGACGAAGACGACCTGGGCGTCGTCGCGGTGCAGCACCCCGCGCACCCGCAGCCTGGTGGTGTTGGGCCGCGACGAGATGATCGAGACCTTGGTCCCCACCATGGCGTTGACGAGCGAGGACTTCCCGACATTGGGACGCCCGACCACCGTCACGAAGCCCGAGCGCATCAGGCGCTCGCCTCGGCGGCCGACTCGACGGGGCCCGTGCGCTCGATGCGCACCCGGCCGATCCGGCGCCCCTGGACGCGCTCGGCCACGAGGCGGAAGCCGTCGACCTCCACCCCCTCACCCTCGTCGGGCACGCGCCCGGCCAGGTCGAGCACGAGCCCCCCGACCGTGTCCCAGGTGCCCTGGGGCAACTGGGCGTCGAGCAGGTCGTCGACCTCGTCGACGGTCATGCGGGCGGTGACTACCACGCTGCCGTCGGGGCGGCGCTCGACCGGGGGCTCCTCCACGTCGAACTCGTCGACGATCTCGCCGACCAGCTCTTCGATGATGTCCTCCAAGGTGACCAGCCCGGCCGTGCCGCCGTACTCGTCGACCACGATCGAGAGGTGGAACTTCGCGTCTTGCATCTCTCGGAGCAGCGCCGAGAGCCGCTTGGTCTCGGGGACGAAGTGGGCGGGGCGCAGGTGGCCGCGGACCTCGTCGGTGCCCTTGCCCTCGTGCTCGGCGCGGATCAGGTCCTTCGTGTACCCGATGCCGAGCACGTCGTCGACGTTCTCCTCATAGACCGGCACCCGGCTGTAGCCCGCTTGGAGTGCAGCCTCGAGTGCGGCGGCGACACTGAGCGCGGCCTCGACGCCGACCATGTCGGGCCGCGGGACCATCACCTCTCGCACCACGGTGTCGCCGAACTCGATCACCGAGTGGATGAAGGCGCGCTCGTCGGTCTCGATCACGTCCTCGGCGTGGGCCACGTCGGCCATGGCCAGCAGCTCGGACTCGGTGACGAGACCGGTGCGGCCGTCGTCGGAGGCATGCCCCCGGCCGATGATGAGATCGGCAAGGCCGATCAGGATCTTCGAGATCGCACGCACCGGCGGGAAGCGCACCACCGCGGCCACGATCGGCGCGCTGAACAGCGCAGCGCGCTCGGGGTTGTGCACCGCCCAGTTCTTGGGCACCGCCTCGAAGAAGACGAAGATGACCACCACTTCGAAGGCGGTGGCGACCACCACGCCAATCGCGCCCAGCCAATGGGCGGCGAGCACCCCGACCAGCGTGGCCGAAACCAGCTGGCAGATCAGCACCAGCAAGAGGACCGGGTTCAAGAAGTGCTCGGGGGACTCGACGAGGCGCACCAGCTGCTTGGCGCCGCGGCGGCGGTCGTCGAGCAGGGCTTTCGCCTTCACCCGCGACGTGCGCACGAGCGAGGTCTCGGCCAGGGCGAGCACCCCGGAGACCGCGAGCAGGACGATGATGATGGCGATCAGCAGCGCGTCGACGGGCTGGAAGCCGGCGGTGGCGATCACTCCGGCGCCTGGGTCGTGGCGGGTTGGTCGGGGGCATGCAGGCCGCCGGGGTCGCCGACCGGCGGGACGCCGCCGTGGTGCTTGGCGAGCAGCGTGCGCTCGAGCGCCTCCATGCGCTCGGCCTCGCCGTTCTCCTGGTGGTCCATGCCGAGCAGGTGCAACAGGCCGTGGACGACCAGCAGGGCCATCTCGTCCTCGGGGCGCACGCCGTGGTCCGCGGCGTTGCGCAGTGCCACCGCCGGGCAGATCACCACGTCGCCGAGCAGCACCAGCGGGTCGTCGCTGGCGTCGGACCCCGGGCCGGTCCCACCGAGGTCCGGTGAGCGCCCGCTCGGCGCCGGGTCGTCCTCGATCGGGAAGGCGAGCACGTCGGTCGGGCCCTCGCGCCCCAAGAACTGCTGGTTCAGCGCGGCGATGGCCAACTCGTCGACGAAGAGCAGGGAGACCTCGGCGTCGCCCTTGATGCCGCGCTCGGCCAGCACGGCGCGCGCCAGCGCGCTCCAGCGCTCGAGCTCGACGGGCGCGTCGGCCTGCTCGTCGGCGGCGTAGACGTCAACTGCCATTGCCCGGCGCCCCCTCGGCGACCTCGTAGGCGTCGACGATGTCGGCGACGATCTTGTGGCGCACGACGTCGCGCCGGGTGAGGTGGACGAACTCGATGTCCTCGACGTGGCCGAGGACCTCTTCGAGGTGCACGAGGCCCGAGCGGCCACCCGCCACGTCGATCTGGGTGACGTCGCCGGTGACCACGCATTTCGAGCCGAACCCGATGCGGGTGAGGAACATCTTCATCTGCTCGGGGGTCGTGTTCTGCGCCTCGTCCAAGATGATGAACGAGGAATTGAGGGTGCGGCCGCGCATGAAGGCGAGGGGGGCCACCTCGATGGTGCCGCGCTCGAGCAGGCGTTGGGCGCCCTCGGGCTCCAAGAGGTCGTAGAGGGCGTCGTAGAGGGGCCGGAGGTACGGGTCCACCTTGGCCATCAGGTCCCCGGGGAGAAAGCCGAGCCGCTCGCCCGCCTCCACAGCGGGCCGGGTCAGGATGATGCGGCTCACCGCGCGCGACTGGAGGGCCTGGACCGCCGAGGCGACCGCCAGGTAGGACTTGCCCGTCCCCGCCGGCCCGATCCCGAAGGTGATCGTGTTCTTCGCAATGGCGTCGGTGTAGCGCTTCTGGCCGGCCGTGTTGGGGCGCACCGTGCGGCCCTTCGCCCCGCGCGCGACCTCCTCGTTCAGCACCTCGGAGGGCCGCAGGTCCTCGCGCACCATGTCGATGGTGCGCGCCACCTTGGCGGCGTCGAGGCCCTGGCCGGACTGGAGCACCAGCACCAGCTCGTCAAAGAGCCGTGCCACGCGCTCGGCGTCGGGACCGCTCGTCGTGATGAGGTTGCCCTGCACCGAGACGGTGGTTTCGGGGAAGGCCGACTCGACGAGGCGCAGCAGCTCGTCGCGCTGGCCGAGGAGCCCTGCCATCAGGTGGTTGTGGGGCACGAGCGTCTCGGCGCGCGTCGGGGGCATGGCACCGACCACCCCCGCCCCGCTCCCGGTGACGCTCACGCTGGCGACCAGCCCATCGGACGGCCACCGAGCAAGTGGACGTGGAGGTGGGGCACCGAGTTGAGCGAGTCGGCGCCGACGTTCATCACGAGGCGGTACCCGCGTTCGGTGCTGCCGAGACCTTCGGCCTCGGCCACTGCCCGGGCCGTGGTGAACAGGGCGGCCGCCACCTCGGCGTCGGCCGCCTCGATGGCCGCCGCGCTCTCGATGTGCCGGCGCGGCACGACGAGCACGTGGACCGGCGCAGCCGGGTTCACGTCGCGAAACGCAACGGTGAGATCGGTCGAATGGACGATCTCGGCGGGCACGTCGCCGGCCACGATGTCACAGAACAGGCAGCTGCTCATTGGTCGTCGTCCGCCTTTCGTGCGGGATAGAGGTGCTCGAGGGTGCCCGGGGTGATGCGGCACGACTCGATGTAGGCATCGACGTCATCTTCCCTCAGCCTGATGACCCGGCCGAACCTGTAGGCGTCGAGCTCGCCCTCGTCGATGAAGCGGTAGAGGCTGCGCAAGGTGAGGCCGAGCCGAGCCGCCGCCTCCTTGGTGCTCAGCCACCGAGCCGTCTCGACCATCACCGATGATTCTCGCACCTCTGCTGCTTGCACCGCCCCGACGCTCACGCGGGGTGCACCGTCTCCGCCCGCAGCGACGCGAGGACGACACCCGCCGCCAGCGCTGCGGTCTCGGCCCGCAGAACGCTGGGCCCGAGCCCGACAAGAGGAGCACCGAGGGCGAGCTCGGCCGGGCTCCAGCCCCCCTCGGGGCCGACCGCCACCGCCGGGCGCTCGAGGGTCGGGGCGTCACCACCCAGATGGGCGAGCGAGAAGGGTGCGAGCGCGAGGGCCTCGGCGAGCGGGAGCGGGCCGGAAAGCTCGGGCAGCCACACCCGGCGGCACTGGGCGCTCGCCTCCTTTGCGGTGCGCTCGAGGCGGGAAAGTGCCCGGCGAGCCCGCTCGCCCTCCCAGCGCACGACGGAACGCTCGGTGGCGAGCACCACGATGCGGTCCGCGCCCACCTCGGTGAGCTTTTGGACCACCCACTCGGGCCGGTCCCCCTTCACCGGGGCGAAGCCGACGGTGATGGCGGGCTCCGCTCTCGCCTCGGTGCAGATGTCGCCGTCGGCATCCAGTCGCCCGCCATCGGCGTAGCGGCACAGCCGCCACGAACCGGCACCGTCGGCGGCCACGACGACCTCACCGGCCCGCAGGCGCAGCACGCGTGCGAGGTGGTGCGCATCAGGGGCGGTGGGCTCGGGGACGCCGAGATCGCCCACGAAAACCTGGGCCGCAGCCGCGGCCCGCACCGCCACTGCGCCAGGTGAGTCAGCCAAAGGCCGAGCGCAACCGGGAGAACACGCCGTCGTGGCCACCTTCGGCGACCTCCTCGCCGCGTTCGGCGGCGAGCTCGCGCAGCAGCTCCTCCTGGCGCGCTGAGAGCTCGGTGGGCACCTCGACGGCCACGTGGATGAACAGGTCGCCGCGGCCGCGGCCGCGCAGGTGTGGGATGCCGAGGCCCTTCAGCCGGATCTCGTAGCCGGACTGGGTGCCCGGCGCGATGGCCACCGTGCGGGGCTCCTCCAGGGTCTCGACGTCCACGTGGCAACCGAGCACCGCCTGGGTCATGGCGATGGACAGTGTCGTGTGCAGGTCGTCGCCGGCCCGCTCGAAGCGGTCGTCGGCCTCGACCGAGAGGTGCACGAACAGCGACCCGTTGGGGCCGCCCCTGGGGCCGGCCGCCCCACGGTCCGCCAGCCGCAGCGTCGAGCCGTGCTCCACGCCGGCGGGCACCTCGACGACGAGGCTGCGGTCCTCGAGCCGGCGGCCCTCGCCCCGGCATTGCGTGCACGGCGTCGGGATCGTCTCGCCGAGGCCCTGGCAGCGGCCGCAGGCCGCGGCGGTCACGACCTGGCCGAGCAGCGACTGGCGGATGCGGCGGATCTCGCCGGTCCCTTGGCAGTCGGGGCACGAGATGGCCGAGGTGCCGGGCCGGGCACCGGTCCCCTCGCAGGTCTCACAACTGACGGGCAGGCGGACCGAGAGCTCCTTGCGGGCACCAAAGGCGGCCTCGGCGAAGGTGAGGCGCAGCGAGACCTCGGCGTCGGCCCCGGGCACCGGGCCCCGGCGCCGGCCTCGCCCGCCGCCACCCGCCATCTGACCGAAGAAGGCCTCGAAGATGTCGCCGAGGCCACCGTCGAAGTCGAACGGTGAGCCGCCCGCCCCCTGGCTGAAGACGCCTTCGGCACCGAAGCGGTCATAACGCTCCCTGCGCTCGGGGTCGCGCAGCACCTCGTACGCGAGGGAGACCTCCTTGAACTTCGCCTCGGAGACCTCGTCGCCGGGGTTGTTGTCCGGGTGGAGCTCTCGGGCACGCTTTCGATAGGCGCGCTTGATCTCCTCGTCGGAGGCCCCACGGTCGACGCCGAGCAGCTCGTAGAGATCACCCAGATTGTCAGCCCCGGCCACGGCGCTCACCGTCCTTCCTCGGAGATCCGCGCCGATCCGGCTCAGATGCTGGGGCGTCACTGGTCCTGCCGAGTGAGTCGCCGATTCGTTCACCGAGACGCTCGCCCACCACGTGGGCAGCCGCCAGGGCCTGGGGGTAGTTCATGCGCGTCGGCCCGAGCAGCCCAATGGCCCCCGCCTCGAAGCCGTCGACCGAGAGGGGCGCCACGACGACCGCGCACGACGCCAGGGGCTCGAAGCCGTGCTCGGTCCCGATGGCGACCGAGAGGCCGCGATCGAGGACGTCGCGCAGCAAGGAGACGACCACGAGCTGCTGTTCCAAGATGGACAGCACCGAGCGGACCGTCTCAACGGCGTCGAAGGCGACCGCCAGCCGGGAGGGGCCGCCGACGAAGACCTGGTCATTCTCCTCGCCCATCGCCATCTCGGTCAGGGCAGCACCAGCGGCGGCGAGCACCCGGTCGAGCTGCTGGTCCCCACTCGGAGCGAAGTTCGCCGCGCCGGACAGCAGGTGGCCGACCACCTCGCGGGCGAGTGCGGCTGAGGCGGCGGCGAGGAGCTCTGCGCCCGAGTCCTCGGCGAGCTCGACCGAGCGCTTCTCGACGGCGCCGTCGGCGAGCACCACGACGAGCAGGGCGAGTCGAGGGCTGAGGCCCACCAGCTGCACCGAGCGGATGGCCGCCTGCTCATGGCTCGGCCCGACGACGACCGCCGCACACGAGGTCAGGTCCGACAGCAATCCCGACGTGCGCTCGAGCATGTCCTCCATCTCGAGGTGAACCTGGTCGAAGAACCGCCGCACCTGTTGGCGCTCGGAGGGGCCGAGCACGCCCGGGGCGGTGAGGTGGTCAACGAAGAAGCGGTAGCCCTTGTCGGTCGGGATGCGGCCCGCACTCGTGTGGGGCTGGACGAGGTACCCGTCCTGCTCGAGCGCGGCCATCTCCGAGCGCACCGTGGCCGACGACACCGAGACACCCGCAGCACTCGCCACATGGCCCGAGCCGACCGGCTGGGCCGTGCCGATGTACTCGGTGACGACCGCCTCCAAGATGGCGGCCTTCCGCTCGTCGAGCTCCTTGTGGGCCTCGTCGTCGGCGGATTCGCGGTGGTGTGTGGCGCTGGTCATTCGAGCTCCAGAGGGTCTGGCACTCGATTCTACCGAGTGCCAGCCCATCGCCGCCCGATGGTCAATCGTCGAGGCGGAGAGCCGAGATGAATGCCTCCTGGGGGACTTCGACGCGGCCGATGTTCTTCATGCGCTTCTTCCCCTCCTTCTGGCGCTCCAAGAGCTTGCGTTTACGGGTGATGTCCCCGCCGTAGCACTTGGCCAGGACATCCTTGCGCCGTGCCTTGACGGTCTCGCGGGCCACCACCCGGCCGCCGATGGCCGCCTGGATCGGCACGTCGAAGAGCTGGCGCGGGATGAGCTCGCGTAGCTTCTCGGTCATGCGTCGCCCGTAGTTGTCCGCACTCGAGCGGTGCACAATGGTCGAGAAGGCGTCGACGGGCATGTGGTTGATGAGCACGTCGACCCGGACGAGGTCGGCCGTCTGGTAGTCGGCGGGCTCGTAGTCGAGGCTGGCGTAGCCCTTGGTGCGGCTCTTCAGCTGGTCGAAGAAGTCCACCACCACTTCGGCGAGGGGGATCCGGTAGACGAGCTCGAGTCGCTCTGGGGAGAGGTACTCCATCTTGGCCATCTCGCCGCGCTTGTTCTGGCACAGCTCCATGACCGTGCCGGTGTACTCGGCGGGCGTGAGGACGGTGGCGGTGAGCATCGGCTCGTCGATGCGCTCGATGCGGCTCGCCTCGGGCAGCTCGGTCGGGTTGTCGACGTCCACGCTCGAGCCGTCGGTCAAAAAGGCCCGGTACGCGACCGACGGGGCTGTGGCGATGAGGGAGAGGTCGAACTCCCGCTCGAGCCGCTCGCGCACGATCTCCATGTGCAAGAGGCCGAGGAAGCCGCAGCGGAAGCCGAAGCCGAGGGCGTGGGAGGACTCGGGTTCGAAGGTGAAGCTGGCGTCGTTGAGCTTCAGCTTGTCGAGGGCGTCACGCAGCTCGGGCAGCTCGTCGCCGTCGACGGGGTACAGCCCGCAAAAGACCATGGGCTTGGGGTCGCGGTAGCCGGCGAGCGGCTCGGTGGCCGGGTGCACGGCGGTTGTCACCGTCTCACCCGAGCGGGCGCCACCCACGTCCTTGATGCCGGCGATGAGGTACCCGACCTCGCCGGGCCCGAGCTCGTCGACGGGGACGCCGACGGGAGTGCGCACCCCGAGCTCTTCGACGTCGTGGACGGCCCCCGCCTGCATGAAGCGCAGCCGCTCCGAGGAGCGCATGGTGCCGTCGATGACGCGCACCGAGCTGATGACGCCGCGGTACTGGTCGTAGGACGAGTCGAAGATGAGGGCGCGTAGTGCGGCATCGCGGCGCCCCGTCGGTGCCGGGACGCGCTCGATGATGGCGTCGAGCAGCGCCTCGACGCCTTCGCCGGTCTTGGCCGAGATGTGCAAGATGCCCTCGGCGGGCAGGCCGAGCACGGCCTCGATCTCGGCTGCGCAGCGTTCGGGGTCGGCTGCGGGCAGGTCGATCTTGTTCAGCACGGCCACGATCTCGAGGTCGTTCTCCAACGCCTGGTAGCAGTTGGCCAGGGTCTGGGCCTGGATGCCCTGCGACGCGTCGACCAGGAGGACCGCCCCCTCGCAGGCAGCCAGGGAGCGACTCACCTCGTAGCCGAAGTCGACGTGCCCGGGCGTGTCGATCAGGTGCAGCACGTGGCCGGCGTGGTGGACCCGCACGTTCTGCGCCTTGATGGTGATGCCCCGCTCGCGCTCGATGTCCATCGAGTCGAGGTACTGCTCGCGCATGAGCCGGGGGTCGACCGCGCCGGTGAGCTCCAAGATCCGGTCCGACAGCGTCGACTTGCCGTGGTCGACGTGGCTGATGATGGAGAAATTGCGGATGCGCTCCGTCGGGACCGGCTCATTGGTGCGGAGTTGTGACACGGTGAGGGAAGCGTACCGGTGCCCCATCGGGCCACCGCCCAGGGGCCCCGGGGGGCAACGGGCTCGCTGTGGTGGGCGAGGGCGGCCCTGCTACACTCTCACCTGCTCCGGCGCGGGTGTGTCCCGCCGCCGACGGTCGGCCAGGCGTCGGCCGGACCCCCAAGGCAAAAACTCGAGGATCTCACCGTGGCCAACATCAAGAGCCAGATCAAGCGCAACCGTCAGAACGAGCGCCGTCGCCTGCGCAACAAGGGCGTGCGCTCCGAGCTGCGTACTCGCACCAAGTCCGCCGTCACCGCGGCCGAGACGGGTGCCGAGGGCTCGGCCGAGCAGCTGCGCCTCGCCGTCAAGCGCATCGACAAGGCCGCTGCCGCCGGTGTCATTCACAAGAACCAGGCGGCGAACCGCAAGTCGCGCCTCATGAAGCGCGTCGCCAAGCTCGAAGCCGCTGAGGCCTAAAACCCCGGGCCGGCGCCGCCGGACATCACCTAGCGGCGCACCGCCGCACGCGTGCGCGTCAGCCTGCTGAGCCGCGCCACGAGCACCTCGAGCAGCACCTCGTGGTCGAGCGCGCTCATCCCCTTCACGTCGAGGTCCGCATCGGCGATCAGACCGATGGCCTGGGCGATCCGCTCCGAGCCGAGCTTCTTCGCCTGGGCGAGCGCCTTCTTCGCCGGGTACGCGGAGCGCAACCCGAGCAGGGCGGCAGCCTCCTCGCCAGAGGTCACGTCGGACCCGTCGAGGCGCAGCATCGCCGAGAAGTGCCGGTGCAAGATGACGATCAGCTCGGGGCCCGCCCGCCCGCCCGCCTCGGTCATCCGGTGGAGGACGTCGAGTGCCTCTTCGGTCCGGCCGGCATCGATGGCGTCGGTGAGGTCCCACGGCGGCACGGTGCCCGCCTCGCCGAGGTACGGGCGCAGGTCCTCCACGCCGATGGCGGCCCCGCTCCCGTAGGCGGAAGCGAGTGTGGCCAAGAGCCCCGACAGGCGTCCGAGGTCCTCGCCCAGGTGCTCGTCGACGAGCGAGAGGGAGGCCGCGTCGAGCTTCACGTCGCCCGCCGAGGCCTGTTCGCGGATCCACGCCTGGCGGTCCCGGCCTCGGCCGACGGCCGTCTCGACCAGGCCGCCACCGGCCGTCACCGCCTTCACGAGGGCGGCGGGGATGGTGCCCGCGCCCGAGACGAGCACGAGCGACGCCGAGGGCTGTGCGGTGCCGAGGGCACCGACCAGGCGCGTGACGTCGGCCGCGCCGATGCGCCCGGCGTCGCGCACGACGACGACGCGTCGGTCCACGAGGAGCGACGGGGTCAGCATGGCGTCGATCACCGTCCCGATGTCGAGGTCGTCGCCCGACGAGCCGCCGAACTCCTCGACCACGAGACCGGCGTCGCGCTCGCCCACCAGCTGCCCGAGCAGCTCCCGAGTGGCCTGGGCGACCAGCGAGGCGTCGTCGCCTTTTACCAGGTAGGCGGCCGCCGGCGGGGCGTCGGCCTTCGCAGCGCTCACCGGGCCGCCGAGATGGCGGCGAGCACCTCGGCCACCCGGCGGGTCCCGGCCACGTCGTGGACCCGGAGGATCCGACAACCCAGCGTGGTCCCGAGGGCGGCAGCGATGAGCGAAGCCTCGCGCCGCTCGCCGATCGCCAGGTCGTAGAGGACGCCGAGGAAGGTCTTGTTCGAGGCCGACAGCAGGAGCGGGTAGCCGAGGCCGGAAAGAGTGTCCGAGGCGCGCAACAGGGCAAGCGACTGCTCGGCCGTCTTGCCCAGGTCGAGCCCGGCGTCGACCACGATGCGGTCCGCCCCGACACCGGCGGCGAGGGCGCGCTCGGCCCGCTCGGCGAGGAAGGCCGCCACCTCGGCCACGACGTCGTCGTAGTGAGGATCGGGGTCGGCAACCCGGGGGGCGAGGCGGATATGGGTGGCCACCACGGCGGCGCCGGCCTCGGCCGCCACCGCCAGGTAGTCGGGATCACCGAAGCCGCTGATGTCGTTGCCCATGACCGCACCCACGCGGTAGCTGGCCCTTGCCACCGACGCCCTCCAGGTATCGACCGAGACCGGTACGTCGAAGCGTCGCACGAGGGCCTCGATGGCGCCGACGACCCGGTCGAGCTCTTCGTCTTCGCCCACGTAGTCGCCAGGGCCGGCCTTCACGCCACCCACGTCGAGGATGTCCGCACCCGCCTCGGCGAGTGCCTCGGCCCGCTCGAAGAAGGCGTCGAGAGCGAAGGTGGCGCCACGGTCGTAGAACGAGTCGGGCGTGCGGTTCAAGATGCCCATCACGAGCGCCCGGTGGGTCAGGTCATAGGTCGCGTCACCGAGCGTCAGGCTCTGGCGCAACGGTGCGGCGTCCGTCGGGGTGAGCGGAGCGGGGGCGCCCGGGCCCGGCATCAGAACAGCCGAGCGGCCAGGGCGCGGCGGTAGCGCAGGGAGCGCTCGTCCTCGGGCGCCAGGGTCTCGAGCAGGTCGAGGAACTCCTGTCGGGCGGCGTCGTCACCCTTGGCCCGCTCGAGCAGCGAGTCGAGCAGCGCGTCCACGTCAGCGGTCGCCGGGTCGACCTGGCGCTGCGCGAGACGGGCCTCGGCCGCCAGGCTGCGTGCCGAGGGTGTCTCGGGGATCTTGGCCAGGACCTCGAGGGCGCCGTCGGCGTCGCCGCGCTCGAGGAGCACTCGCGCGAGCGCTTCGGTGGCCCCCACGTGCCCGGGCTCGAGCTCGAGGGCGCGCCGCAAGGACTCCTCATCGCCGGCCTCGGCTAAAAGATCCGCCTCGCTCGCGACCGGGGCGAGGCGCTCGACGAAGGCGCGCACCTGCGCCTCGGGCAGTGCGCCGATGAACGAGTCGACGACCTGCGCGTCACGCAACGCGAAGACCGCGGGGATCGACTGGACCGAGAACGTGGCCGAGACTCTCGGGTTCTCGTCGACGTTCACCTTGGCCAGCTCCACCGCTCCGCCGGTCTCTTCGACGATCTGCTCGATCATCGGGCCGAGCGTGCGGCACGGACCACACCACGGCGCCCACAGGTCGACGACCACCGGCACCTGCCGGGACCGCTCGATGACGTCGTTCTCGAAGGTGGCGTCGGTGACGTCGTGCATGTCCGAAGACGATACCGTCCCCTCAATCAAGGTGTCCCACGAGACGGTAGCGTCAAGGGCCATGGCAACTTCTTCGGCTCCGAGCGAGGGCGCCACGGCGCCGGTCGTCGGCATCGACCCCGGTCCGGTCACCGAGTGGTTCTGCGAGCACGTCGACGGGGTCGCCGCCCCGCTCAGTTTCGCGCTCATCGCCGGCGGGCGCTCCAACCTCACCTACCGGGTGACCGATGCCGCCGGCCGGGCCTTCGCCCTTCGCCGGCCGCCGGTCAGCCATGTCCTGCCCACGGCCCACGACATGAGGCGGGAGTACAAGGTGATGACCGCTCTCGGGCCGACCCCCGTGCCGGTCCCCGAGACGTATGGCCTGTGCGTCGACGAATCGGTCAACGAGCGGCCCTTCTACGTCATGAACTTCGTCGAGGGCCACATTCTTCGCGACGAGGCCACCGCCAGCGCCGCCTTCGCCGAGTCCGAGCGCCACGCCATCGGCCTCAACCTGGCCGAGACCCTCGCCGGGCTGCACGCCGTCGACATCGAGGCGGTGGGCCTCGCCGACCTCGGGCGCCACGAGGGCTACATCGAGCGCCAGCTCCGGCGCTGGACCGGCCAATACCAGGACATGAAGGTCGAGGGCGTGGACCACGGTGGGCTCGTCGAAGAGGTTGGTGCCGCCTTGGCCGCGAACGTGCCCGACCAGCAGGGCACCGCCATCGTCCACGGCGACTACCGCCTCGACAACACGGTCCTCGGCGACGACGGGCGCGTGGCGGCGATCCTCGACTGGGAGATCTGCACACTCGGCGACCCCATGGCGGACATCGGTCTGCTGCTCGTCTACTGGTCCGACCCCGGCGACGCCCGCTCAGCGCTGATCGGCGTCTCGCCCACCACCGCCCCCGGGTTCGCCTCACGCGCCGAGCTGCTCGAGCGCTACGCCCAGGTGTCCGGGCGAGACGTCAGCCACATCAACTACTACATGGCCTTTGGCTACTGGAAGCTCGCCTGCATCATCCAGGGCGTCTACGCGCGCTATCTCGCCGGCGCGGGTGCGGGCGACACCAACAGCGTCGACGCCTTCCCCCAGCAGGTGGCCGTCCTCGCCGAAACGGCGGCCACGACGCTGGCGGCGCAGTGAGCCCGGCCGGCGAGCCCCTGCGCTACGAGCTCCACGAGCAGCGCCTGTTCGACCGCCCGGTCCTGGTCATCGCCCTGGAAGGCTGGGTGGATGCCGGGCTCGGCGCCTCGACGGCCATCGGCTCGCTCCTCACCGAGGCCCCGACCGACCCGCTCGCCACCTTCGACGGCGACCATTTCTTGGACCAGCGTGCCCGCCGCCCCCTGGCTCGCATCGTCGATGGCGTGACCACCGAGCTCAACTGGCCCGAGACCCAGATCCGTTACGGCGTGGACGAGGCGGGCAACGACGTCTTGTACCTGATCGGCCCCGAACCCGATTTCCACTGGCGCGACTTCGTCGAAGGGGTGGTCGGCCTCGCCATCGACTACGGGGTGCGCATGGTGGTCGGGCTCGGCGCCTTCCCTGCACCCGCCCCCCACACCCGCCCGGTGAAGCTGGCCGCCACCGCTCCGGTCCAGTCCGCCGAGCTGGTCCGCCGGGTCGGCGTGGTCCAAGGTGAGCTCGAGGTGCCCGCCGGCGTGCTGGCCGCCCTGGAGCTCGGCTTCGGCGAGGCCGGCATCGACGCGGTGAGCCTGTGGGCACGGGTGCCCCACTACGTCGCCGCCATGCCGTTCCCCGACGCCAGCGCGGCGCTGATCGACGGGTTGGCGAGCGTCGCCGGCCTGGTGCTCGACTCCTCCACGCTGCACGGCGCGGCGGACAGCTCCCGTCGCCAGGTGGACGAGCTCATCGCCGGCAACCTCGAGCACCTCGCCATGGTGCGCAAGCTCGAAGAGAGCGTCGACGCGTCCGAGGGCAACGCGCTCGGTGTCGACCAGCTGCCTTCAGGCGAGGAGATCGCCGCCGAGCTCGAACGCTTCCTCCGCGGCGAGGAGCAATAGGGCCGGGCTCGGGCCCGGCGGTAGGGTGCTGCGATGAAAGTCGACGGTGGCATCGGATTCGGCCGCGACATCGCGGCAAACGCCCAGGAGGCGGAGTCGCTCGGCTACGACGGGCTCTGGTCCGCCGAGACCAATCACGACCCGTTCTTGCCCCTCGCGATCGCCGCCACGGCCACCGAGCGCTTGGAGCTCGGCACCGGTATCGCTGTCGCCTTCGCCCGCAACCCGATGAACCTGGCCGTGCTCGCCAACGACCTCCAGACCTTGTCAGAAGGCCGGTTCATGCTCGGGCTCGGCTCGCAGATCAAGCCGCACATCACCAAGCGGTACTCGATGCCCTGGTCGCACCCGGCCCCGCGCATGCGCGAACTGATTCTCGCCATGCGGACCATCTGGGACTGCTGGGCGAACCCCGGTTCCAAGCTGGCGTTTCGCGGGGAGTTCTACACCCACCTCCTCATGACCCCGATGTTCGACCCGGGACCGAACCCCTTCGGCAACCCCAAGGTCTTCCTCGCCGGCGTGGGCGAGCTCATGACCGAGACGGCCGGCGAGGTCGCCGACGGGCTCTTGGCGCACGCGTTCACCACCGAGCGCTACCTCCACGAGGTCACGATTCCCGCCCTCGAACGCGGGGCCGCCAAGGCGGGCAAGACGCGCGCCGACCTCGAGACCTCCTATCCCGGCTTTGTCGTGACCGGCACCAACGACGAGCAGTGGGAGGAGGCGGCGCGCGCCACTAAGGCGCAGATCGCCTTCTACGCATCGACCCCCGCCTACCGGGCGGTGCTCGAGCTCCACGGGTGGGGCGAGCTGCAAGGCGAACTCAACGCGCTGTCGAAGCAGGGCGAATGGGTGGCGATGGGCGAACGCATCACCGACGAGATGCTCGAGACCTTCGCCATCGTCGCACCGCTTGGCGATGTGCCGACCCGCATCCACGAGCGCTTCGACGGCCTGATCGACCGCTTCAGCTTCTACCTGCCCTACCGCGTCGAGGGCGCGCAGTGGGCATCCATCCTCGAGAGCTTCCGGGCGGTGGAGCAGGCGTAGCTCAGGCGAGCGGCGCCGCTCCCCCGTCGCCGAGCCCAAGGATGTACCCGTCGAGGAACACCGACGCCTCGCGCTGGCGGGGGTAGCGATCTGCCACTTCATGGAAGGCAGCGGAGTGGTCCGCATGCACGAGGTGGGCCAGCTCGTGAACGATCACCGCGTCGAGCACCCAGTCGGGAACCGCGCGCAACCGGTGCGAGAGCCGCACCTCGCCCGTCTGCGCGGTGCAGGAGCCCCAGCGCTTCGACTGGTTGGTGACCCAGCGGATCGAGCTCGGCCGCGCGCCCTCGACGTAGCGGTCGGCGAGGAGGCCAGCGCGCTCGGCCAAAGCCTCGTCGGAGCGACGCAGACGGGGCTGCTTGGCGATGGCCCGGTCCACCAGCCAGTCCACCAGCTCGGCTCGCTTCGCGCCGCGGACGTGGGCGGGCATGAGCACCACCACCCGCCCGTCGCTCCAGTACGCACTCGCCGTCTTGCGTCGGCGGGCGCTGGTCCTGATCTCGACTTCGGGCCAATCCGCAGGTGTCGCGGGTGCGGGGCCATCTCTGGGGGGCGGCGGCGGCGCGGCGCCTGCCGGCGCTGGGAGCCCGAGGGGGAGCCGCGCCTGGCCGCCACCGTCCACTTCGCCGGGACCGTCGGGCCCGCTCACTGTCGGCAACCGCCGCACCTGGCCGCCACCTCAGACGACGACGTTGACGAGACGCGGAGGACGGGCGACGACCCGCTTGGGCGCGGCGCCTCCGAGGGCGTCGACGACTTTCGCCGAGGCAAGGGCGAGGGCGGTGGCCTCGCCCTCCTCGATGCCCGGGTCGACCTCGAGGCGGTCGCGTAGCTTGCCGTTGACCTGGATAACGAGGGTGACCGTCGACGCCCGCACGAGCGCAGGGTCGAAGGTCGGCCAACGCTGGGCATGCAACGCCGCCGCATCGGGATGGCGACGCTCCCAGAGCTCGGCGGCGACGTGCGGCGTCATCGGCGCGAGGAGCAGTAGCACCGAATCGAGCGCCTCTTGCACCACCGCAGCGTTGACCCCGCCGTCGGAGTGGATGTAGCGGGTGAGCAGGTTGACCAGCTCGCGGGTGTGAGCCACCGCGGTGTTGTACGACCAGCGCTCGAAGTCGCCCGTCACCGCCTCGATGGTGCGGTGCACCTCCCGGCGTACCTCGGTGTCGGCCTCGGTCGCCGCCCCGTCGCGCACCGCGAGCTCGGCCGTCTCGAGCCGCCAGAGCCGCTCGAGGAAGCGCCCGCACCCGTCGATGACCTCTTCGGTCTGGTCCGTCCAATCGAAGTCGTCAGCCGGGGGGCCGACGAAGAGGTGGAACAGCCGGAGGCCGTCCGCGCCGACAGTGCCGTAGTACTTCTCCGGGGCCACGAGATTGCCCTTCGACTTGGACATCTTGGAGCCGCCCATGCGGATCATCCCCTGGGTGAACAGCCGGTGAAAGGGCTCTCTCGGGAGCCCGGGGGCCAATCCCACGTCGATGAGCGCCCGGGTGAAGAAGCGGGCGTAGAGGAGGTGCAAGATGGCGTGCTCGATACCGCCGATGTACTGGTCGACCGGCATCCAGCGCCGGGCAGCGCCGGGGTCGAAGGGCGCACTCGAGTCGAATGGGTCGCAGAACCGCAGGAAATACCAGCTGGAGTCGACGAACGTGTCCATGGTGTCGGTCTCGCGCTCGGCGGGGCCGCCACAGGTCGGGCAGGTGGTGTGCAAAAACCCGGCGTGGTGGGCGAGTGGCGACTGTCCGGTCGGGAGGAACTCGACGTCGTCGGGGGCGAGCACCGGCAGGTCGGCTTCGGGGACGGGGACCGCGCCGTGCTCGGGGCAGTAGATGATCGGGATAGGGCAGCCCCAGAAACGTTGGCGGGAGATGAGCCAGTCACGGAGCCGGTAGTTGACCTTGCGCTCGCCGAGGCCGGCGGCCTCCAAGAACTCGATGGCGCGCACCTTCGCCTCGGCGATGCCGAAGCCGTCGAGGAAGCCGCTGTTGATCTTGGTCCCCTCGCCCGAGTAGGCACCGCCACCCGAGTCGTCCCACCCCTCCGGCGGCGCCACCGTCCGCACGATCGGCAGGCCGTGGAGCTGGGCGAAGGCCCAGTCGCGCTCGTCCTCGGCAGGCACCGCCATGATGGCGCCGGTGCCGTAGCCCATGAGGACGTAGTCCGCGACGTAGAGCGGGATCGGCGAGCCGGTGAACGGGTTGCGCACGAAGCTGCCGGTGAACGCACCGCGCTTGTCGAGCGCCCCGGGACCTCCCGAGCTCGACGTCCGCTCGATCTCGGTCTCCGTGGCGGCGCGCGCCACCAGGTCGTCCACCTCGGCGCGCTGGGAATCGGTGATGAGCTCGTCAAGAAGAGGGTGCTCGGGGGCGACGACGGCGTAGGTCATGCCGAAGCCGGTGTCGGGCCGGGTGGTGAAGACGCGCACCGCTAGGGGTGCTCGCCCGTCGCTGCCGTCGCGGCCCTCGACGACCAGGTCGAGCTCGCACCCCTCCGAGCGGCCGATCCAGTTGCGCTGCATAGTCTTGACCCTCTCGGGCCACTCCAGCGCGTCGAGGCCCTCGAGCAGCTCGTCGGCGTAGGCGGTGATGCGCAAGAACCACTGCTCGAGGTCCCGCTTGATCACCACGTCGCCCGAGCGCTCGCAGGTGCCGTCCGCGAGGACCTGCTCATTGGCGAGGACCGTCTGGCAGCCCGGGCACCAGTTGACCAGGGCGTTCGAGCGGTAGGCGAGACCTGCCTCCAAGAGGCGCTCGAAGATCACCTGATTCCAGCGCACGTAGGAGGGGTCGTGGCTCCGGACCTCCCGGCGCCAGTCGTACATCGCCCCGAGGCGGGTGAGCGAGCTCTTCAACTCGACGATGCGCGCCTCGGTGAACTCTCGGGGGTGAGCCCCGGTCTTTATGGCAGCGTTCTCCGCCGGGAGCCCGAAAGAGTCGAAGCCGAACGGGGAGAGCACCGCCTTGCCCAGCATCGTCTGGTAGCGGACGATGAGGTCACCGAAGGTGTAGTTGCGCACGTGGCCCTGATGGGCCGCACCCGAGGGGTACGGGTACATGCAGAGCGCGTAGAACGACGGCCGAGGGTCGTCGTTGTCGACCTCGTAGGTCTCCTCGTCGCGCCAGCGCTCCTGCCATTTGCGCTCGACGGCCTCGACGTCGTATTCGCGTGCCATCCCCCGATCCTACGGGTTGGGTGCACCGGCCCCGGACCCGCGGCCTCGTCCCAGGGAGTCTTCAGCGGCGTCGGGACGGCCTGTGCAATCCCTGCGGGCGAAAGGCCCTTGCGAGTCGCAGGATAATGTCGGGCGGCGGGCTTGCCATGCCGTCTCGAACACGAGGAGCGGCCCTATGAGCGACAACAGCGGGCTGTGGCCCGCACTCCCCTACGAGCAGCTTGCGCCGACGGTCGATCATCTCAACCGACTGGTGCAGATCGCCGGGAAGTACACGTTGGATCAGCTGTTCGAGCCTGGCTGGGGAAACATCGTCTATGACGTATCACCTCGCGGGCTGCGGACTCCCACCCTTCGAATCGGGCGGGTGACGTTCGACGTGCACTACCGACTGCTCGACGGCGACGTGCTGCTCGAGGCGAGCACCGGCAACCGGGTGCTGCCACTCGGGACGACGACCGTCGCCGAGTTTTACGCCGAGTTCGTCGCTGCGGCAGCCGCGCTCGGCATACCCGCACCGGGCAGCACCATCGCCACGGAGATCGCCGATCCAGTGCCGCTCGACGCCGACCATGTGCATCGTCCATGGGACCCGTCTGCCGCTCGGGCCATCTGGGCCGGATTCAACGCAATAGCCGGCCCGCTCGAGCGTTGGCAGGCCCCCTTCCGCGGATACCGGCCCAGAGTCGGTGTCATGTGGGGAGGGTTCGACCTCTCGGCGACCCGCTACCGAGCCGAATCGGTCCCGCCGCCCCCGGACCGACCAGCATTCATGCAGCACGGGATGTGCGAGTCCTACGTCGCCGTCGGCTTGTCGTTCGGCTCCCCCGATTCGCCCGAAGCCGCCGTCTACGCCTACATCGCGCCGCAGCCCGATGGTCTCGAGGGTCGCGCGTGGGGGGCCGAGTCGGCACGCTGGGTTCCCGAAGCCGGACTCATCGTGCTGCCCTGGGAAGGGCTCCGATGTTCCGAGGATCCGGGACAGACGGTGCTCGACTTCGCCGACGCCGTGTACCTCGCCGCCGTCGAGACGGCCGGCTGGCCGCCGGACCTGGTCGGAGAGCGGCTGAGCGGGTGGGACGCCAGCCGCACCCCGATGTCCGGCTGAGCGGCCGTGGTGGTGCAAACGCCGGCGCGTGCGATGCGCCTGTTGCCACCTCGGCTACGATGTCGATTCCGCTCCGGCGTCGACTGATACGTGGCCGGCGCGGTTCCCGAGTGGGATGCATTTGATGGCTACGGGGGCGTAGCTCAGCTGGTAGAGCGCTTGACTGGCAGTCAAGAGGTTCGTGGGTTCGAGTCCCATCGCCTCCACCAAAACCGCAGGTCAGGGGCATGTTCCCTGGCCTGATTCGCGTCACCGGGCCGAAGTGGCAACGGACTCGCAACGGATGTTCCCAAGATGGCAACGTCAGCCGAGCAAAGAGGCGCTCGGGGGGGCACCGGCCTCGGCGCCCATCCCTGGCATCGTGTAGGCATAGATAGCGAGCGTGATTGTGGGTGACGCGTACCCGAGCATCTCGCTCACGACCTTCGTTGGAACACCCGAGGCCAACATCGGAGACGCAGCGGTGTGTCTCGTGTCATGCAGGCGGATGCGGGGGAACTTCGCCGCCTTCACCGCGTTGTCGAACCACTTGCTGATCGAGTCGGGATGCGGCGCTACACCCAGCTCGTTTGCGAGAATGAAGCCGCCATCCGAGTATGCCTCCCCCGCCGCGAGCCTCTCCTGTGCTTGGCGCGCACGGTGAGAGCGCAGCAGGGCCACCAGGGACACATCCAACGGAACTGAACGGCGCCCTGCGCCCGTCTTTGCTTCGGACACGATCGCCTTGCCGTCCACGACCACGCGGGTCGAGGTGACCCGCAGCACGCCGCCGTCGAGGTCCACTTCCGACCACCGCAGTCCGCAGAACGCGCCACGACGCAGACCGCGAGCGAGAAGCAGCGTCCACGCCACCGAGAGGCGGTCTTGTTTGGTCGCCGCTCCGGCTTTCCGTATGGCGCGCCCACGCGTGAACCTTGTGGAGAACGCGTTCCGATGCGTTCACCCTCTCTGCTCACGGCAAGCAACAGAGCCGCTGCTCGCTTCGTGACAATCGCCGACACCACTTTGCTCAGCTTCCTCGGGCGCGCCGCACTCCGGTCGAAGCCGCCGACCTCGCATACGGCCGCATCCCTCATGCGCGGCGTGGACATGGAGCCAGACAAGTGGCAGCAACGCCTCTTCGGCTCCGACGCCGAGCGCGTGCTCCTGCTCGTCAGCCGCCAGGCCGGGAAGTCCATGGCGACCGCTGCGGTGGCGCTCGAATCGGCCCTGTGCCAACCGGGCAGCACCGTGCTTCTGGTCAGCGTCTCGATGCGCCAGAGCGCGGAGTTGCTCTCGAAGGCCTCGGCGCTCGCAGTTGCCCAGCACATTCACCCCATCGCCCTCGACCAGCAGTCCGTCCTCAGTCTGAAAACTGCACAACGGGTCACGACTCATCTCATTGCCAGGAAAGGCGCCGGTTATCACGGGTTATGCAGCCGACGCGCTCGTCCTCGACGAGGCCTGCTACATCGCCGACAGCCTGTTCTACGCCACGCGGCCGATGCTGGCCGTGAGTGGTGGGCGGCTCATCGCGCTCAGCTCTGCCAATGGGCAGCGCAGCTGGTTTTGGCGGGCCTGGGTGTCGGACGAGGACTGGCTGCGGGTGAAGGTCCCGGCCACCGAGGTGTCGCGCATTCCGCCAGCGTTCCTCGAAGTCGAACGCTCCAGCCTGCCCGAGGCCGTTTACGCATCGGAGTACATGGCTGAGTTCAGGTCAGCCGCCGACAGTGTCTTCGACGCCGACTCGGTCCACGGTGCCCTGACCGGCGAGGTCGTGCCCTTGTTCGGCGCACCCGGTCACCAGCTCGGCCTCCCCGAAAGCGGCGTGACGCCCATCTTCGGCGCATCGTCATGAGAGTCCCTGCTTACTGGCGGGACCTAACCGGCGTTTCGAGACACCCTGATGTCCGACCAGTATCGGCATATTGCGGAAAGCCCGATGACTGAGAGGCACAACGTTGCGGTGGACCCTCTCCCAACGATCGAAATGGTCGGTGCTCTCACAGTTCGCCACTGTCTGATGCGACCGATCTCGTCTTCGAGTACATGACGGCGACACTTGACGAAGTTGGGTGGCCAGTTCCTGCGCGGTCGTCGGACCTTCCGGAAGACTGGCGACGCGAGGTAGATGACCTTGCTGGGTCCTACCCTCCACCGGGAATGTTCCTAGTTGCCTACCGTCACCAGCGACCAATCGGTGGTGTGGGCTTGCGGGTGAGGGAGCGAGGAACAGCCGAAGTTAAACACCTCTACGTTCGCCCTGACGAGCGAGGAGGCATGGGACGCCTACTCATGGAACAGCTCCATAGACGGGCCGCCGACGGTGGCATACGACGACTCGTACTCGACGTACTTATGAGCCGAACTCACGTTATCGAGCTTTATCGACAACTTGGCTACACCGATACAGAGCCCTATACCCATGAGCCGGTACCTGTGATCTTCATGGAGCTGCTTCTGACCTAGGCCGCCCGAGCCCCGTCTGGATGGCGCAGAATGCCGGTTGTCGAGCGCCTACATCCGGCGAACTGGCTACCACGCAAGTGCCGGTCGATAGCATTCTGAGTGTCCTACCGAACCGGCGGCTAGGGACACTCACGGGTCGGTCAACCACAAGAGGGTTGCAGGGCGTGTCAGTCCCACGGGATGTCCACTGCCATGATCGAAATATCATTGTTAAATGGCTGACGCTCCTCATGACTTCGACTCGTCCTACGAGGGGACGCCCCCCTGGGACATTGGGCACCCGCAACCAGCATTCTTGGCTTTGGCCCGATCCGGAGCTCTGACCGGTCGCGTTCTCGATGTTGGATGTGGAACGGGCGAACACGCACTGATGGCCGCCAAGCTCGGTCTCGATGCCACCGGAATCGACTTCTCACCGAGGGCAATCCGTCTGGCTGAGCAAAAAGCCCAAGAGCGAGGCCTTGATGCCCGTTTCTTCGTGGCCGACGCACTGGAGCTCGAATCGAGCAGCGATAAGTACGACACTGTCTTGGATTGCGGCTTGTTTCATGTGTTCGATGATCGCGACCGAGCCCGCTTTGTCAAAAGCCTCACTGCGACCGTTGAAGCTGACGGTCGCTATTTCATGCTCTGCTTTAGCGACCAACAGCCCGGGGACTGGGGACCGCGGCGGGTGAGCAGAGCCGAGATTCAGTCGAGCTTCACCGATGGGTGGCGCATCGACTCGATCGAGAAGTCCCTGATCGAGATCACCATCGACCCCGAGGGAGCATGCGCTTGGCTTGCGGTCATTGCCAGGTCCTAGTGTCCTGAGTCGGAGATTCTTCCTGAAATAGGAATTTCTGCCCTCCTTCCCGCGTTTCTCCCATCATCAGCAACGATGGGAGGCAGTGATGGCGAGACGTGGGCGACCGACGA